>Ga0209668_10000027_pt1 | contig 60654 bp, 53 predicted proteins | sample FrelakmetPLP11PL_FD_187150 | JGI IMG/M metagenome (GOLD analysis project Ga0209668, IMG submission 187150) | Freshwater lake sediment microbial communities from the University of Notre Dame, USA, for methane emissions studies - PLP11 PL (SPAdes)... | ecosystem: Environmental > Aquatic >...
GATCTCGAGCGATGTCGGGCTCAACACCAAGTACACCTTCGACAACTTCGTGGTCGGCCCCTGCAACCGCTTCGCGCACGCCGCCGCGATGGGAACAGCGGAATCGCCCGGGAAAAACTACAATCCGTTCTTCCTGCACGGCGGCGTCGGACTGGGCAAGACCCACCTGCTGCAGTCGCTGTGCTGGACGATCCTCGAGCGCAACCCCGACGCGCGCATCCTGTTCCTGTCGTGCGAGACGTTCATCAACCACTTCATCAACGCGCTGACCGACGGCGATCTGACGAAGTTCCGCAACAAGTACCGCAACGTCGACGTGCTGGTCGTGGATGACATCCACCTGCTCGCCAACAAGGACCGCACCCAGGAAGAGTTCTTCCACACGTTCAACACGCTCTACCAGTCCAGCAAGCAGATCGTGCTGTCCTCCGACAGCCCGCCCAAGGACATCCCAAGCCTGCAGGAACGGCTGGTGTCGCGCTTCAAGTGGGGCCTGGTCACCGAGATTGAGCCCCCGTGCTTCGAGACGCGCATGGCCATTCTCAAGCGCAAGAGCCGCGAGAAGGGTCGCGAGCTGCCTGACGAGGTCGCGAGCCTGCTCGCCGAGCGCATCGATTCGAACATCCGCGAGCTGGAGGGCTCGGTCACCAAGCTGATCGGCTTCGCCTCCGTCTCCGGCCTGCCGATCACGCCCGATCTGGCCCGCGAGACGCTGCGCGAACTGTTCACAGCCCGCCGCGGCCAGCCCTCGATGGAGAACATCCTGACGCTGGTCACCGAGCACTACGGGGTCAAGCTGTCCGACCTGCAGTCCAAGAAGCGCACCAATGCCATCGCCTACCCGCGCCAGGTCGCCATGTACCTCGCCCGCCAGATCACCCGGCACTCGCTGGAGGAGATCGGGGGCTTCTTCGGCGGCCGGGACCACTCCACGGTGATCCATGCCGTCGAGAAGATGGAGGAACTGCGTCGTTCCGACCCCTCCACGGCCCGCCTGTTCGAGGGGTTCCTCGATCGGCTCCAGGCGCCCCGTTCCTAGGGTCTCCCGCGTGGACTTTCCGAGGGCGTTTTCGTACCCTTGTGAGCGGCTTTTCTACGGGAAAAACGGCCCTGCACAACCTGTGGAAAGGCTGCTCAAAACTCCTTCACAAACCGACGTCCATCCACAGCCTCAGCGCGCTCAGCGCAGGTGTCTGTGGGTGCGCGTGGACAAGCGGGGCTCCACTCCCGAAACATCCACACGCACGCTGCGTCGCGCGACGAACTCAAACCCTTGTGCTCCATCAACTTGCATCGGGCTGACAAGGGACGATCCACAAATCCACGCTGCTTACTGAGACGACGACATGAGAGTGATCTGTAATCGAGAGAAGCTTCGCGAGGCGCTCGCCGTGGTGAACACAGTCGTGCCCTCCAAGAGCACCAAGCCCGTTCTGGAGAACGTCTGCCTCGTCGCCACCGACGACAGCCTCGAAGTGCTCGGCACCGACCTTGAGAGTTCGGTCCGGTTCCGCATCGAAGGAGTGCAGGTCGAGGAACCCGGCCCCGCAGTCATTCCCGCGCGGGTTGCGCTGGACTTCGTGCGCGATCTCTCCGGCGACGAGGTCAAGCTGCACACCGAGGACAACAAGTGCGTGATCGAGAGCGGTGCGGACACCTGCGATCTGGTCACCATGGATCCTGAGGAATTCCCGGTCGTCTCGCGCTTCGGCAACGAGAAGAGCTTCAGCATCCAGGGTGGCAACTTCACTCGTCTGGTGGGTCGCGTCAGCTTCGCTGCGGCCCGGGAAGGCGGCCGTTACGCCATGCACGGCGTGCTCTGCGAGATCGAGAACGGAAGTCTCAAGCTGGTCGCCACGGACGGACGCCGGCTGGCACTTGCCGCCCAGCCGATCGAGGAGGGCAGCGCGCTGAACAAACCCGCAATCGTTCCGACCAAGGGTCTGCAACTGTTCACGCGCGTGATCCAGGACCCTCTGGAACAGGTGGCGGTGCATGTCACCGAGAATCAGATCGGCCTCAAAACCAAGTCGGCGGAGATCTTCTCCCGACTGATCGACGGCGAATTCCCGCGCTATGCCGCCGTGATTCCGCGCGATGCCTCGAACACGATGGAAGCCGACGCGGAAACGCTGATCCGCAAGCTCCGTCTCGTTGCCAATGTCACGGGTGTCGAAGCCCGCGCCGTCAAACTGAAGCTCTCCCCGGGCAATCTCGACTTCTTCGGCCAGTCCGTCGGTCGCGGCGAAGCCCGCGCCGCCATGGAAGTGGACTTCAAGGGCTCGCAGGCCGAGATCGCGTTCAACCCCGACTACGTGCTCGAGGGTCTCAAGAACTGCGAGACCGGTCTGGTGCGTCTGTCGTTCAACGAGCGCTCCAGTCCGGGCAAGTTCACGCTGGGTGAGAACTACGTGTACATCGTGATGCCGATCACCGTGGACAGCTGAAACGCATGACCCTGCCGCAACGAGCACAGCCGCAGAATGCTTTGCCTCCCGGACGCATCCGGCGTCGCGAAGCTCAGCCGATCTCGGACGCGCTGGCAGGCTTTCTGCGCGCGAGCGGACTCGGCGGCAAGCTCTACAACTGGCCGGTGTTCCGGGCCTGGAACGAGGCGGCTGGACCGGAGCTTGCACGCCATGCCCGCGCCGTGCGCTTTGTGCGCGGTGAGTTGCTCGTCGAAGTCGATTCCGCAGTGCACATGCACGAACTTGCCAACTTCACCGGCGAGGAATACCGCGTCCGCATCAACGAGCGCCTCGGCAAGGACGAGGTGCGCCGCCTGACTTTCCATCTGAAGCGATGACCATGACCGACACTCCGCAAGCACAAGCCTACGATGCAGCCTCGATCACGGTGCTCGAGGGTCTCGAGGCGGTCCGCGTTCGCCCTGCGATGTACATCGGCGACACCGATGTACGCGGTCTGCACCACCTCATCTGGGAAGTCGTCGACAACTCGATGGACGAGGCCTTGGCAGGCTATGCGCGCCACTGCACGGTCACGATCCGTCAGGACGGTTCGGTCTGCGTCAAGGACGATGGTCGCGGCATTCCCGTCGACATTCACCCCACGGAAGGAGTGCCGGCCGTGGAAGTCGCGCTGACGAAGCTGCACGCCGGCGGCAAGTTCAACAAGGGGGCCTACAAGGTCTCCGGCGGTCTGCACGGCGTCGGCGTTTCCTGCGTCAACGCGCTCTCCGAGTGGCTGGAAGTCACGGTCTGGCGTCAAGGCAAGGCCCACCGCATGAGCTTCGCGCGCGGCGTGCGCACCAAGGCGCTTGAAGTGATTGGTGCCAGCGATCAGCGCGGCACGCAGGTCGCCTTCAAGCCGGACGCAAAGATTTTCAGCACCACGGAGATCGACTACGAGATCGTCTCGAAGCGGCTGCGCGAGATGGGCTACCTGATGGGCACGCGCGGGGTCGTGATCGACCTCGAAGACGAGCGCACCGGTACACGCGAGCACTACGAGTTCCCCGCAGGCCTGCGCGATTTCGTCGGACACCTCAACAAGTCGCGTACCGTCCTGCATCCCGAAGTCGTGCACTTCACGAAGACGGTCAAGTCGCCGGAGAATCCCGACCGCGAGTACGAAGTCGAGCTCGCTCTGCAGTACACGGACGGCTATCAGGAAACCGTATACAGCTTCGTCAACAACATCAGCACGCCCGGCGGCGGCACGCACCTGTCCGGACTGCGCGCCGCACTCACGCGCGCGCTGACGGCGTACGGCAAGAAGAGCAAGTCCTTCAAGGATGCGGACGAAGCTCCCTCGGGCGATGACTTCCGCGAGGGACTCACCGCGATTCTCTCGCTGAAGGTGCCCGAGCCCCAGTTCGAAGGTCAGACGAAGGACAAGCTCGGCAACCGCGAGGCTCAGGGCATCGTCGAGTCGGCCGTCACGGAGTACTTCGACACGTACCTCGAAGAACATCCGGCGGTCGCCAAGGCCCTGCTCAACAAGGCCATGCGAGCGCGCGAAGCCCGCGAAGCGGCCCGCAAGGCCCGCGATCTGGTGCGGCGCAAGTCGGCGCTCGCCAGCGGCAACCTGCCCGGCAAGCTCGCGGACTGCCAGTCTTCCAACCTTGACGAGTCCGAGCTCTACCTGGTGGAGGGTGACTCTGCAGGCGGCTCGGCCAAGACCGGTCGCGACCGCCGCTTCCAGGCAATCCTTCCGCTCAAGGGCAAGATCCTCAACGTCCAGCGCGCGAGGCTCGACAAGATGCTCTCGCACTCGGAAATCCAGGTGATCATTTCCGCGCTGGGAACGGGCATCGGCGATGACTTCGACATCGGCCGTCTGCGCTACGGCAAGACGATCATCATGACGGACGCCGACGTCGACGGCTCCCACATTCGCACGCTGCTGCTGACCTTCTTCTTCCGGCACATGCGCGTGCTGGTGGAAGCCGGCCGCCTCTACATTGCACAGCCGCCGCTGTACAAGATCCGCATCAAGAACGACGAGCGTTACATCACCACCGACGCCGACTTGCGTCAGTACCTGATCGATCGCGGCGTCGAGTCGATCCAGGTCGAGGACCGCACCGCGAAGAAGACCTGGGCCGGGCCGTCGCTGCGCAGCATCGCCGAGAGTCTCCGCAAGCTCGAAGATCTGCTCGCAGTGGCCGCGCCGCACTGGGCGCACGTCCCCCTGGCGCGCGCGATCGAGTCCTTTGACGGACAGCGCTTCCCCAAGCACTACGCGCGCATCGAGGGCAAGGACCACTTCTTCGAGCGCAAGAGCGAGCTCGATGACATGCTCGAGCTGATCAAGAGCAAGCTGCGCGGCGAGGAGTTGCGCGTGTACAACGCTCCTAATGTCAGCTTCACGCGCGAAGACGCTCACGCCGTCGTGACGCACCTGTCGCACTCGGAGGATCTGGCCCTGCTGCTGCAGGATCTGGAGTCCAAGGGACTCTCGTTCCGCGGCGGCGGCCACTTCGTGATCAGCGGCGCCAAGGATCCCGTTGAGGCCCGCGGTCTGATTCAGCTCGCCGCGGCTGTGCGCGCCGCGGCTCAGTCCGACGTCGATATCCAGCGCTACAAAGGTCTGGGTGAGATGGATCCCGAGCAGTTGTGGGAGTCGACGATGGATCCCTCCAAGCGCCAGCTCTATCAGGTCAAGCTGGAAGACGCGATCGCCGCCGATCAAATCTTCGAGGTTCTGATGAGCGACGAGGTCGATCCGCGCCGCCAGTACATCGAACAGCACGCTTCCGAGGTCACCAACCTCGACGTCTGAGCCGCTGCGGAAAAAGTTTCCACGCGCTCTCCATCAGGCAGGGGACCGGAGATTCCGATAAGGACTCCGTTCCCCGTGAAGACCCACCAGCGCCTCGACAACACCCGCCTATCCCAGGCTCTGGCCGATCGTCAGCTTGTCGATCCGCGCGCACTCAAGGAAGCGGCACAGTTCTCGTCCCACTCCAAGCGACCGTTCACCGAAGCGCTGGTTTCGGCCAACCTCGTTGCGGACTGGGAGTTGGCGCGCGTGGTGTGCGAGATCTTCGGACTGCCGTTCCTGCCTGTGGATCTGCTGCAGGTGGACATGAAGGCGGCGGAAGGCATCGACAAGGATTTCCTGATCGAAAACTGCCTCGTGCCCATCGCCAGGCACGGTCAGGTGCTCTCGATCGCGATGCCTGCCATGGTCCCCGCCGAGGTGCTCGGCCAGCTCGCGGCGATGACGGACCTCACGGTGCTGCCGGTGGTCGGCACGGTGAACACCAATCGTCAGTGGATCACCGAACACCTCGAAGTGCAGCCGGCCGCGCCGCTTCCCAGTAGCAGCGGCGAGCACGATGGCGGCGATTGGGGTTCGATCTTCGATCAGGGCGACGCTGCGGTGCTCAATGAGCTGCAGCCGCCCGAAGAGCAGCGCTGATCCTCAGCGCTGCGGAGCGATCCACCGTTCGCCCAACCGTCTGGCGAGCACGCGATCGGAAAGGCGCGGCGCCAGAATGGAGAGCATGCCCAGCACGCGCCACTTCCAGCGCATCGAGAGCTCAGGACGCGGATGGCGATCCAGCATCCAGACAGCTTGGGCGACTTCCTCTGGCCCGCTGGCGCGCGAAAGATCCGGCGCTGCCAGTCCCGACGGGTTTTCCTGAGCCTCGAAGAAGCCCGTGGCCGTCAGCGCCGGCTCGAGGATGGAGACGGCGATGTTGTCGCGTGCCCACTCGATGCGCAGCGCTTCGCCGAACGAGACGAGCGCCGCCTTGCTGGCGGAATATGCCGACTGTCCCGGGATCCCGCGCCGCCCGACGACGGAAGCGACGAGCACCACTCCGGGAGCATCGCCCTCGCGCAGCAGAGGCAAGGTCAATCGACAGGCGTGCATCGAGCCGAGCACATTGACGCGGAACAGATGTTCAAGCTTCGCGTCTTCGAGCTCTTCCACGCGCGCGCGATAGCCGACGCCGGCGTTGTTGACGAGCAGATCCAGTGCTCCCCATTCAGCCTGGAGGCGCTCAATGCACGGCTCGAGCGTCGCCGGGCGCGCAAGATCGCAGGCCAGCACCATCGGATCGGGCGCGCCCGCCTTGCGCAGTTCCTCTGCCAGCCGTTGCAGCCGATCTTCGCGGCGCGCGAGCAGAGCCACGGAATATCCGCGCGAAGCCAGCAGCCTTGCCGTGGCAGCGCCGATGCCCGAAGAAGCACCCGTGATGAGCGCGCGCCGTTTCATGGCAAGACCAGCGAAGCACCTTCAGGCAGGCGAGCGCCGCGCCACCAGTCCGCTGCCTTCATTGCGCCCTTGCCTGCCGGCTTGATCTCGATCAGCTCCAGAGTCCCTGCGCCACATCCGACCAGCACGCAGCCGTCGACGAACCGCAGTGCGCCGACATCTGCGACGGTCGTGTCATGCACGCGCGCGCGTAGGATGGAAAGCTCACCGCCCTTGCCGTCGGCGCAACGCGCCAGCGGCCAGGGGTTGAGTCCGCGCACCATGCGTTCGATCTCCATTGCGGAGCGCGACCAGTCGACGCGACCCTGAGCCTTGTCCAGCTTGCCGACATGGGTGACCAGCGCCTCGTCCTGCGGAGTGAAGCGCGCCTTGCCGCTCTCCAGCAGAGCGAGGGCCTCGAGAGCGGCTTCGGCTCCAAGCTCGCTCAGTCGGGTGAACAGATCGCCGCTGGTCTCGTCCGCGCCGATCGGCGTGCGCCGCTCCAACAAAACATCACCGGCATCGAGCTTCTTCACCATGCGCTGGATCGAAACGCCGGTCACCGCATCGCCCGCGAGGATCGCGGCCTGAATGGGCGCGGCACCGCGCCAGCGGGGCAACAGGGAGCCATGAACATTCAGCGCTCCGTGCGGAGCCAGATCGAGCACTTCCTGACGCAGAATCTCCCCGTAGCTGGCGACGAGCAGGACATCCGGTGCCGCTGCACGCAGTGCGGAAACGAACTCGGGCGTGCGCGTTGTCTCCGGCTGTAGCACCGCGATGCCGCGGGAGCGGGCCAACGCGACCAGCGGCGAGAGCTCGACCTTCATGCCGCGACCGCGCGGCCGATCGGGTTGCGTCACCAGCAGAGTGACCGTGTGCGAACTCGCAAGCAGCCGCTCGAAGATCGGCACGGCAAAGGGCGGGGATCCGAGAAAGGCGACGCGCACGAGCAGCAGAGTCCGAAAACGAAGCAACCGGCGCAAGGGCCGGTTGCCGGTTCGCGTGGGACTGTCGCTTGCTCAGAGCAGCGGAGCAACCTGCGCCTTGAAGCGGTCGTAGGGCATCGAGCCGACGAACTGGTGCACGACCTGACCGTTCTTGATGACCATGAAGGTCGGGATGCTCTGGATGCCGTAGCGCGAGGGCACTTCGGAATTGTCCGAGGTGTTGATCTTCACGACCTTGAGCTTGCCCTTGAACTCCTCGCTGAGCTTCTCGACGGCCGGGGACATGGCCTTGCAGGGGCCGCACCACTCCGCCCAGAAATCGACGAGCACCGGAATCGGGCTCGCGAGAACGGCGGCATCCCAGTTGTTGTCGGTCACATCCATTGCGTTGCTCATGTTCGTGCGCGGAGAGATAAGGGGGCCAGGGGGGTCGAAGGCTGAGAATATGGGTCGCGGAGAGGAAAAGTTCCAGTCCTGTTCACGCAGGTTGTTCGTCCGGGGCGGCGGGGGCGGATGCCTGCGGATCGACAGAAGGGCTCGGCGCGGCCTCTGGGCTCGGAGGCGGCTGCTCATCATCGAGCACGCTGTTCTCGACGACAGCATCGACATCCTCGGCGTGTTCGGGCCGCAGGCAGACCTCGATCTCGCCCTGCACCTGCGTCTGCGCGACCGTGATCAGGCCCAGCTTGGCCAGCTCGAGCAGCGCGCAGAACGAACCGATCAGAGACTCGCGCGAGGGCTCCTTGTCGATCGAGAGCACCAGCTCGCGCAGGCTCATGCCGGGCCGATCGCGTAGCGTGTGCGCCAGAGTCCGGACATAGAAACGCAGCGGCCTGGAATCGCGCAGGACCTGGTGAGGCCGATTGCCCAGTGTCTCGCGCATCAGGCGCGAGAACGCCGCCAGCAGATCCCAGGAGGTCAGCTCGCCCAGATCCAACTCCGGTTCGACGCTGGGTTCCTCGGCACCGAGGTTGCCGCGCGGGAAGGAGCGGCTGCGGATCTCGTAGCGCTCGCCAAGCTCGTCCGAGGCTTCCTTGAAGCGGCGGTACTCGATCAGGCGCTGGATCAGCTCATCGCGCGGGTCGAGTTCCTTCTGGAGATCGATTTCCTCGCTGGGCAGCAGCGAGCGCGACTTGATCGACATCAGGGTCGCGGCCATCACGAGGAAATCGCCGGCCACTTCGATGTCGAGGTCGCGCAGGTTGCGCACGTACTCCAGATAGCCGTCGATGACCCGGCTGATCTCGATCTCGTGGATCTCGACCTCCTGCTCGCGCACCAGATGCAGCAGCAGGTCCATCGGGCCCTGGAAAACCCGCTCCAGCCGGATCGTGAAGGGGGTCGCGCTCACCACAGGCCTCCCAGGGTCACGAAGTTCTGCACCAGCACCTCCAGAGACCGCATCGTGCTGCGGATGAAGTACTGGAAGCTGTCCACATAGAACAGCAGGAACACGATGATCAGGCCGAAGCTCTCCAGAGAGAGGTACGCCGGCCGCAGGCTCGAGGGCAGGACGTAGGCCATCACCCTCGAACCGTCGAGGGGCGGGATCGGCACGAGATTGAAGACGGTCAGCAGCAGATTGAAGGCCACGGCCCCGTGCAGCACGACCGGCAGCAGGTCGAAGCGGCGCTGGTACACCGACTCCGCCGCGCCGTTGTACAGGCCCGTCCGCTCGAAGAAGTGCGCCGCGGCGAAGAACAGGCAGGCCAGCAGCAGGTTGGAGAAGGGTCCGGCCAGCGCCACGAAGCTCATGTCGCGCCAAGGGCTGCGCAGTCGGTGGAAGTTGACCGGCACGGGCTTGGCGCCGCCGAAGATCATGGCGCCGTTGGTCATGAGGAACAGCGCCCCCGGCAGGATCACCGTCATGAACGGGTCGATGTGGGGGATCGGGTTGAGCGTCATCCGCCCCAGGTCCTTGCCTGTCGAGTCGCCGCACTTCCACGCCATGTAGGCGTGGGCGGCCTCGTGAACGCTGAGGCAGATCACGAGCAGGACGAGCGAGAGAACCAGCCCGACCCAGCCGATGTCGACCGAGGCGGCGGGCACAAGGGCCGGAACCGCGACCATCCACGGAGCCCCTTCCGCGGCGAGATGATTCACCCGCTGGAAGGGTGCAGTCAGTTGGCTCAAGCGACGCATCACGGTTGGCCGCTGAGTCTAGCGCAACGAGGCGTCGCTTTCCTTGATCGGGCGAAAGCCGGAGCCCTAGAATCCGCGCTGCCAAAGGGTGCGCGGGAGACAACGGGTTTCTCCGCTCGATGGGGTGAGGCAAGGGGGACTTGGGAACGGGCTGCGCCTTGAGCAACGCTAGCGAACGACTGGAACGCGCAGCCGAGGTGCTGCGGCTCGAGGCCCGCACCATTGCAGGCTTGGAGAGCCGTCTGGGCCCTGACTTCCTCAAGGCAGTCGACCTGATCCTGGCTTGCCGGGGTCATCTGGTGGTCACAGGGGTGGGCAAGGCCGGTCTGGTGGGCCAGAAGCTCTCCGCCACATTCGCGAGCACCGGCACGCCCTCCCTGTTCCTGCATCCCACCGAAGCGCTGCACGGGGATCTCGGGCGAATCCGCTCCCATGATCTGCTGCTGGCGCTCTCCAATTCCGGCGAATCGGCGGAGACGAACCAGATGGCAGCGCCCGCCCGCCGCCTGGGCGTTCAGGTGATCGCCATCACCGCCGGTCGCAAGTCAACGCTCGCGCGCCTGTCGGACTGCGTGCTGGAGCTCGGGGAAATCGAGGAAGCCTGCCCGCTCAAGCTGGCGCCCACCGCCAGCACTTCCGCCATGATGGCGCTGGGCGACGCGCTGGCGATGGTTGTATCGCAGGATCGCCGCTTCGGTCGCGAGGAATACGCGCTCTATCACCCCGGCGGCATGCTCGGCCGCAAGCTGATGCGAGTGGCGGAGGTGATGCGCTCGGGAGCGGAGCTTCCGCTGGTGAGTGCGGAAGCAACGCTCGGCGAGACGATTCTGGTCATGAACCGGACACCCGGCCGGCCGGGCGCGGCTCTGGTCGTTGAGCAGGACGGCAGGCTGACCGGCATCTTCACGCATGGCGATCTGGCGCGACTGCTCGAATCGCACTCCAGCATCGATCGCGACACCAAGGTGTGCGAGCGCATGGGCAAGAAGCCCAAGAGTGTGCGGCCTGAACAGCTGGTGGAAGAGGCCATGCGCATGATGACGCAGTTCCACATCGACCAGATCGCGGTGATCGACGAGCAAGGCCGCGCCGTGGGACTGGTCGATATTCAGGATCTGCTCGAGGTACGCCTCTGAGCACACCGTGGCCGCACGCAAGCAACAGCGCTCCTCCGGGCCTCGATCGAAGCAGCCGCAGCTGCGTTCGAAGCTCGCTCGCATCCGTCTGGTGAGCCTCGACGTCGATGGCGTGATGACCGACGGTCGCATCACGTACGGACCCGGCGGCCGCGCGGACGAACACCCCTCGTTTCACGTTCAGGACGGCATCGCGATCGAATGGCTGCGCAAGGCGGGCCTGACCATCGCCTGGATCACCGGCAGGGGTTGCGCAGCCACGCGAGACCGGGCTGCGGAACTGGGCGTGAATGAGTATCACGAACGCGTCAAGGACAAGCGTGCCTGCCTGAAGGAGATCCAGCAGCGTCTCGGCGTAGCGCCTTCGGAAACGCTGGTGATGGGCGATGATCTGCCTGATCTGTGCCAACTGGGCGCGGTCGGCGTGTTTGCCGCACCTGCCAATGCGGTGGCGCAGGTGCGTCAGCGTGCTCAGATCGTCACGAAGGCCGCTGGCGGCCAGGGCGCGGTGCGCGAGCTGGCGGAAGCACTGCTCGGCGCACGCGGCGAGTGGGATGCGATCGTGGAGCGGAGTCTGGGTTGAAGCGGCTGCTGCTCTTCTTGCTGTTCTTCGGCGCTGGTCTGGCGGCGCTGCTGTATCTGCGAAAGGATGAACGCGCGGAGCGCGCCCGCCTTGAACAGGCGCGTGAAGAAGCGCCCGTGCCCGAGCGGTTCACCGAACTGCCCATGGGCGGTCAGAAGGGCGCGGCGCTGCACCTTGACGGCGCGCTCGAGATCATCAAGCGCGCCGGTGAAGGCGATACCCTGCGGACGGAGTACGCGCTCAAGGCCGTCGACGTCGACTTCCTCGAAGGCGACGCCTACGAGGCCAAGAGCCTCGATCTCGCGCTGCACGACCCCGTCAGCGGTCGCCTGCGGATGCGACTCAAGTCGCCCAGCACGCGCATGCGCTTGTCGGTGACGGGGGACAAGCCGCTGCTCGCCGAGGACGAGAAGGTGCACTTCTCCAATGCGGAGCTCACGATTCTGGAAGGCGGCGCGATCGCACCGCTGACGCTGCGCATGCCGCAGCTCGCCTGGAGACCGAAGACCAACGACATCGACACGCCCGACCGCGTGCAGATCATCGGCCGCGGTCTGGAGTCGCGCTCGAACGGACTCGAGGCCTCATGGACGGAACAGAAGCTCAAGCTGCTGCGCGAGGGTCGCGTGGAGCTGGAGCTCGAGCAGGGGGCCAAGGCGATCCTCAGCGCGACCGGCGAGGGCGTGCTGCTGCTGGAGCGTGCGACTCCGCCCGCGCAGGCACCCCAAGGCAGCGATGCCGTGCAGCTCACGGTCAGTGGCGGCTCACGACTCGAGCTCGAACGTCCGAACGCTACGCGACTGGAGCTTGATGGCCGCGATCTGCACTTTGTCGGCTACCGCACGCCGGAGGGCCGCTTCGTGATCGTCGATGCCAACGCGCGCGGAAATGTGCGCGGCAGGAGCGGAGAACAGGCCTTTCAGGCCGACGAAGCGCTGCTGGGTGTCGACACGCAAGGCTTCCTCGTAAAAGCCGAACTCGGCGGCAACGTCGTGCTGGAGGATCCGGCAGGTCGATTTGAATCGCAGGCCGCATCCTTCGCGTTCGGCGAAGCGACGCGTCTCACCAAGGCGGTGCTGACAGGCAGCCCGTCCGGCGTCGTGGAGCTGGGCAGCTACGCTCCCAAGGACAGGCCGGAGATGGCCAGTGCGCGCGCGCGCATCCGCGGCAACGGACCGCTGGAGCTGGACTTCACCGGATCCAACCGCATGGTGCTCGAAGGCCCTGCGCGCGTCGAGATAGAAGAGATTGGTTTCACGCTCTCCGCAGACGAGCGACTGATCGGCAACATCGACCGGATCTCGAAGACCGGTCGCATCGAAGCCATCGGCGGCGCATCGGCCAACTGGAAGGGCAGCGAGATCTACACCGGTTCGCTCGATCTGCGCTACGCGCTGGCGGATGCGCGCGGAGAGGTTGCCGGGGCGATCGCCAGCGGAGCCACGCAGGCCGTGCTGCGCCTGCCGGGCACCGAGGAAATCCGCGTCGATGCCAGCGACGGACTCGAGGTGCGTTCGATCGGCGGCTATCTCACGCTGCCTCTGGCTCGAGGCGTTACCGTGCGTCGCGAACAGGGAGTGGAACGCTTCCGGGCGGACGCGCAGCTCGTGCGCGATCTCGACCCCAAGGGCCAGACATTTGAGGCGGAAGGCGATGTGCGTTTCGAGAATCGCAGTGGCCGCGGCAAGGCGAATCGCGCGGTGGCGCGCGGCCCGCGCGACCATGCGCTGCACGGCACCGCGAACAATCCTGCGTACTGGGAGGCGCTCGATCCCAACACCGGCGCAATCCAGGCCACCGCGCAGGCCGTGGAGATTCAGGCCCGCGAGCACAGCGTGGAAGCCAATGGATCCGTGCTCGCCACCGTCGCCGCCGTCGACGCTTATCACCGCATCGACAGCGAATACCTGCTCGTCGAGCGTCTGCCCGACGGCGCCGTGCCGCTCGCGGAGTCGCGCAATTTCCATCTGCGCGCGGAACGCTCCATCCGGGCTCGCAGCGAGTCCAGTGCCCAGACGATGGCGTTGAGCTGCCAACTGCTCGACTTGCAGGGACGCCTCACCCAGACGCCGGAGGCCCAGCAATGGGCCAAAGGCAGCAAGCAGACCGAGGCGCCGGCGTTCGAGCGCGGACAGGTCCACGCCGAAGGCAATGTCGCGGCAGAGTGGATGGGTCCGCAAGGTGAGCTGAGCCTCTCCGGCGAGGTTTTCGATCTCGACACGAGCAAGACCGGCAGCATCCGCGCGCGCGAAGGCGGTCGCGTGCGCGCGGTGGGTAGTCGCATCGGGGGCAAGCTGCCGTATCAGCTCGATGCGGACTGGATCCTCTTCGACGAGAAGTCACTGGAAGCGCAAAATGCCAACATCGCTCTCCTGGAATCGAAGGGCAGCGATGACGAAGCGATGCTGGTGGAGCTTGCCAGCGAGAAGTTGCGCATCGACGGTCAGAAGGTCCAGATGCACGGCAGCGCACACGCTCTGGGACGCACCCGCACCGGCACGCGCTGGGTGATCGATGCCGGCACGATCGATCTCGCCGGAAACTTCGAACGCAGGGAAGGCGCTCCGCAGGGCCTTGAAGCAGCCGAGGCTCACGGCGATGTGCGCGTTCAGCTCGGCGAAGACCTGCTGTTGACCGGCGAGCACTTGGTCGGAACAAACAACCGCCTTCGCCTGGACGGTCTACCGGCTCGCATCAGCGATCCGGGGACGATCTGGGAATCGCCCTGGATCGAGTACGACCCGGAGAAGCTGATGCTCGCCACGGGACGCGGTCAGATCCGCGCGCGCGATCAGCGCAACGCCGCCGCCTGGAGCGTCGAATACGACTCGCTCCAGCCCTTCGAGGATCAGGACACGACCATTCTGGTGCTGCGCAATCCGCGCATGAAGCACGGATTGCGCGAAGTCACGGCCAACTGGTCGCTCTTCTGGATCGACCGCGAGGAGTGGCGACAGAGCGGCGGCGGAGCGATCAAGCGCGAGGTCAGCGGCGCCGAGCTGCATGTAGATCTTCCCGAAGCACCGCCCGCGGAGCGCACATCGGATGACTGGCGCAAGAATTTCGAACAGCTGCGCCGCGATCCCCTGGCACGCATCGTCAGCGAGTTCTATCTCGAAGGCGAAGTCGAGCTCGTCGAGCGGGAAGCGCGTGATCCCCGCAAGAGCCTGCGGCGTGCCCGCGCCGCCGCTTTCTATCTGGATCTGCGCCAGGAAGCGGGCTGGCTCCAGGAAGCCGATGTGATCATCGACTTGCCCTTCCGTGGCCGCGGGCTTCCTCAAAAGGTGCGCGCGAAGGCCGACTGGATGCGTGTGCGCAGTGACGGTTCGGTGTCAGCCGACCGCGCGGTGATTACCTCCTGCGAGTTCGACGAACCGCACTACATGATCGAAACGGGCCGCCTACGCATCCAGCCGAGCTCCGGCGGCAAGGGTTGGAGCTTCGAAGCGCGCAACAACGCGTTGCGCTTCGGCCGCGAAGGCGCCGCTGTTCCGCTGCCGACGATCAACACACCCACCGATGAGAAGGGCAATCCCTTCTTCCTGACCAATTTCTTCGCCGGCAACAGCTCGCAGTTCGGTGCGTCCGTTCGCGCAACCGTCAATCTGGCCCTCGGTACGATCGGCTTCGGTGTCGGTCGCGTCTTCGCAGGCGCGCTCAATATTCCGGTCACGGAGCTCGACGGACGCTGGAAGTTCGACGTCGGCTACCTCGGATCGCGCGGCTTGCTCTTGGGTGGCGGCCTGGAGTTCACGATCCGCGACACGCTGCGGCTGGACCTGGACTACAGCGTTATTCCGGACGGCAACGAGGATCGCGGTCTGGTGCGCGTGCCCGAAGATGACCGCGACTTCCTCCGCCAGTGGTTCCGCATGCGCGGGCGGCGCTTCTACGGACCCACCGAGTGGGTCGATCTCGCCTTCAGCTACCAGACCGATCCAGGCGTCCAGTCGGAGTTCTTCCAGAAGGACTACCTGAGGTACGAGCAGAAGGACAACTATGTCCACTACCGCAACGCGATCCATGACACCTACTGGGCCGCCAGCGCAAAGGTGCTGCTCGAGGATCGCACGGACATCGCGGAACTGCCCAGCGGCATGTGGTTCCAGGGACGCATGCCGATCGGCTGGCTGGGCCGCAATGAAGTGCTCTACACTGGCTACGCGCAGGCTGGTTATTACCAGCGCCGCGACGGCAATCCGGCCTACTATCCGCCTTTCCCGGACGGTCTGGGCGATCGCGATGTCGTGCGCACGGACACGGAGCATCGCTTGGAAATGCCGATGTCTCTGGGCAAGTCCGCGCTGCAGCTGACACCGTTCATCAGCGGACGAGGCACGGCGTGGAGCGAAGATGCCGCCGAGGATGGCGCCAGCGCGCGCGTGGTGGCCAAGGCGGGAGCCGAGCTCTCGACGGCACTGTGGCGCACGTACGAAGGCGGTACCATTTCGACCCTGACACCGCGGCTGGGCGTGCACGGCGATCTGGCGGAACTCACCAGCGGCGGGGATCCCTTCTATCTGGACTCGGTGGAAGACTCGCAGACGGGTTTCTTCGTCGATGCAGGCCTGCGGGCTCGTTGGTGGCATCCGCGCACGAAGCAGCGTCTGGATCTCGATCTGCTGCTTGTGCACGGATCGGGACAGGAGACGCGGCCGGACGGACTGCTGCCGCTGGCGATGCTGGGAGACTTCCTGACGTTCGTGGCGGAAGTGCCGGTCGGCATGACCCATGACATGCGCTTCGATCTCGAGAGCGGCGACACGGTCTACTCGCGCACCTACCTCGGCTTCCGTCCCGTCGAGACGCTGGGCGTCGAGTTCGGTTACCATCAGGGTCGTGATGCTGCGATGCAGCCGCTCTACGAGGCCGCATCGGCCGCCCTGCGCTTCAAGGCCACGCGCAAGTGGGAACTGGAAGCTTCGCAGACGCTCTCGCTGAGCGATGACCGGGGATTGGACAACAAATTCACGGTCCGGCGACTAGGACACGACTTCGTCGTGGAAATCGACTTCGGATTCCAGGCTGGCGAGGGTTCCAGCTTCGGCGTGAGCTTCCTGCCCAATCTGGCCTACCGGGCTTCCAGTCTCGGCCTCATCGATCGCTGGCTCGGCCGCAGCGAGTGAACCGCGGATCAGCAGACCGCAAAGGCCACGAAAACCCCTTCCAGACGCACAGTCCAGGTCCAAGCCCGCGAGCTCATACGCTAGAATGGCCGCCCCGTGTTTCTGCTGTTCGAAGATCTTGGTTTCAGCGAGCTGGTGCTGATCGGCGTCGCATCGGTGCTGTTTTTCGGCAAGCGGCTGCCCGAGGTGGCTGCGCAGGCCGGCGCACAGATCGCGAAGTTCCGTCGCTCGCTGCAGGACATCAAGCAGGAGACCGGCATGGATCACGAGGTCCGCAAGCTGCAGCGCACCTTCGAGAGCGTGCGCCACGACCTTTCGGTCAGCGAGTTGGCGATGGCGGCGAAGCAGAAGGTCGAACAACGGTTCAACGAAGCCAAGGAATCGATCGATCCCAAGCTCCACGAGCCGATCGAGACGCGGCAGGCGAGCGCCGAAGATCCGCTCACGGGCACCGTCGCCCGCGGCGCTCCGGATCCGGAGCTCGATGCAGCCCAGCCGCCTCCGAGCTGGAAGGTGAGCGAGCCAGCTGCGGCCCCTGAGCCCATTACCACTGAGCCCATTACCACGGGGGCTACGACCACGGGGGTCACGGGCACTAGGGATGTCGATGGCAACACGGGCAGCAGCCCTGCACCCAAGGACAAGCCCGCAGCCTGAACGCGGACGGCATGCGACTGGGCTACAACACCAACGGGCTTGCGCACCATCGACTGAGTGACGCTCTGCCGCTGCTCGCCGAGCTGGGCTACCGCGGAGTGGCGCTGACACCGGATGTCGGTGCGCTCGATCTGTACAACCTGCGCGCGGAGGAAGTGCGCACCGTGCGCGAGCTTGCACGGTCGCACGACTTGTCGCTGGTCGTCGAGACCGGCTCGCGCTACCTGCTGGATCCCCGTCGCAAGCACCGCCCTAGCCTGCTCGAAGACTCCGCAGTGCAGCGCGAACGCCGCATCGACTTCCTCAAGCGCTCGATCGACCTTGCGGTCGAGCTCCGCGCACCCAAAGTCTCGATCTGGGCGGGTCTGGAGCCCGAAGGTCCCGGACGGACCACGCGCGAGCAACTGATGGACAGACTCGTCGCCGGTCTGGTCGAGGTGCTCGACCATGCGCGCGCCCGCTCGGTTCGGGTGTGCTTCGAGCCCGAGCCCGGCATGTTCATCGAACGGCCGGCAGGCTATCTCGAGCTCCGCGAGCGCCTCGGCGAGCGGGGCAGGGAACTGGGCCTGACGCTCGATGTCGGACACTGCCTCGTGACCGGCGACCTGCCGGTCGAAGCCCAGATCCGGAACCTGGCTCCCTACCTGGAACACTGCCACCTCGACGACATCCGCGCCGGCGTGCACGAACACCGGCCCTTCGGGGAGGGCGAGCTGGACCTGCCCGCCACCCTGCGGGCGTTGGTCGGGATCGGTTTCGTCGGCATGGCGGCCGTGGAACTCTCCCGGGACAGCCACCGCGGCGCGGCCATGGCGGAGCGCACGCTGCGGCAGCTCCAGGCAGCCCTGCGAGCCTGAGAACTCTTCCTAAACAGCTGTCCGAAAAGGGTTTGTGAAAGCGAACCCTTCCGCGCAGCGGCTTTAATGCCCTAAGTGTAGGCCACCGAACGGGTTAGGATCGGTTTGACGGTCCGCGAAGCGTCGCGGCATCCCGGCTTGTGGCTGGGGAGGGGGTGGGGCAGAATGACCTCGTCTAGCTCCCGCACAGGACCCCGAGGACCCCCGCATGGCGAACGAAGATTCCGGCTTGCAGATGTGCCCGACCCCCGTCGATGGGCACCATGCCCTGTTCGCCCACAAGATCACCTCCGGTCAGTGCCAGGATCGGCAGCGCGGCAGCTACCACAAGTGCTGGACCTGCCAATACAACAACGCTTGGGTTGCCAAGCATGGCCGTCCTGCCCCGCGCGACGCCGCTGCCAAGGAATCTGCAGAGCAGACCGCCGGCCAGTGACCCCCCTGCGGGCGGGGTAGGCTTCAGGCGTGTCTGACGTCGCTTCCCGTCTGAACCGCCTGCGCTTCCAACTGCGGAAGCTGGAGGAACTCGCCCATGCTCAGCCCGGTCCGGAGCAGGACTGGGAACAGGTTGTGGAACAGGTGTCCACGCTGCTGGAGCAGTCCCCGCGACCCGAATGGCGAGTGCTCTGGGCGGCGCTCGCCGAGGCACGTGGCCCGCTGGCCCAAGGGCATCTGCCACCCAACTGGGTGCACCTGCGTCGGCTCCTCGAGCAGACAGCCAGTCAGGTCAGACCACCCAAGACCAAGGCCCCTGTGCCCTTGAGCGAGCTGGAACAACTGCGGGAGCTGCTGCGCGCCCGCGAAGTGCTCGTGGTGGGCGGCGACCCGCGTGAGCACCATCGCGAGAATCTGGAGACGGAACTGCGCTCGGCGCGGGTGCACTGGCCGCTGACCCGTGAACAGACACCTGACGTGACCGCCCTGGAGCCGTGGGTGGCGCGAGCGGAGATCGCGCTGGTGCTGCTCTACATCCGCTTCGTCCGGCACGCGATCAGCGACGAGCTGCCGACGATCTGCGACCGTTTCGGGAAACCGCTGGCCCGCATCACGGCGGGCTACAACCCGAGCAAGGTCGCGCATCAAGTGCTGCGCCAGTGCTCGGATCGTCTGTAGCCCTATCAGGCACCCAGGCCCGCGGCGCTCAGGATTTCATCCTCGTGCAGCAGGCGCGGAGTGCGCTTGGCAAGATCGAGCACCTTCTGAACCTGTTCCTCGTTGGGATGGAAGCCGCGCTTCTCGAGGTAGTAGGTGACGTTGCTCTTGCCGCTCATCGGTCCGACGGCAATGACCTGTTCCAGACCCACGAGATCGGCCGGAACGCCCGAGTAGACGCGGTTGGCGAGCCAGTGGTCGCCCTTCTTGAAGGCCTTGATCACTGCGGCGGCGTGTACGCCGGTGCCCGTTTCGAAGGCATCCTTGCCGAAAACCGAGTAGTTCGCGGGAATCGGAAGGCCCACCGCTTCGCCCGCAAGGTGCACATAATCGCCCAGGCTCGACAGATCGTTGTCGATCAGGCCGGCGAGCTTGAGGTTGACGAGCAGGAGGTCCATCTCGGTGTTGCCGGCGCGCTCGCCGACGCCCAGCGCCGTGGCATGCACGCGCGTTGCGCCCGCTTCGATCGCGGCCAGTGAGTTGGCGAGACCCAGACCGCGGTCGCGGTGTCCATGCCAATCGATGCCGACATCGACCTTGAGTTCGTCGACGATGCCCTTCACGAAGCGGATCAACGCGCGCACGCCGCTGGGCGTGGCGTGGCCGCAGGTGTCGCAGACGCAGATGCGCTTGGCGCCCGCCTCGATGGCCGTGGTGTACAGGGCGCGCACGTCCTCGGGCTTGGCGCGCGTCGTGTCCTCGGTGACGAACATCGTCGGCAGACCCTGCTTGACCGAGAACTCCACCGCTTCCCGCGAGAGCTTGAGCATCTGGGACATCTCCCAGCCCTCGGCGTACTGGCGGATCGGAGAGGAGCCGATGAAGGCGCAGACCTCGACGGGTACACCGGTCGCCTGCACGACATCGACCACGGGCGCGATGTCGGTGATCACTGTGCGGCAGGCGACGTTGGGCGTGATCTTGAGATGCTTCATCTCGCGAACCAGCGCCGTGATGTGCTCGCGCGCCCGTGCTCCGGCACCGGGCAGGCCCACGTCGGCGGTGTCGATTCCCAGCTGGTCCATCAGATGGATCAGCCGGATCTTCTGATCGAGCTCGGGATCGCGCGCCGAGGGGCTCTGGAGACCGTCGCGCAGGGTCTCGTCGTCGAATTGGATCTTCTTCGAGCCCTTGTTGTCAGGAACGTTCCAGTCGTAGATCAGGTCGTTTTGCTGCATGGCGGGGGAAAGATTGTAAGGCATGGAGGGCGGGCGCGCCGCCCTCTAGACTTGGGCCATGTTCGTCTGGTTTCCCCACTCGCCCGCGACGCCTCCCCGTCCCATCGCCTTGCGCGCCGCGCGCTTGATCGTGATCGCCCTCGGGGCGGGCCTCACCCTCTTTCTGAGTCTGGTGTGCTTCCTGCGCTTGGCCGGCCATGTCGAGCTGGACACGACAGTGGGCGCGATGGTCGCTTATGCGGCGCACGGGCTCGCGGTGATGCTGCTCGTTCCGCTGTTCCTTGTGCGAGCGCGCTTCCGGGCGGTCATCCAGCAGCAGGCGGCGGCCGTGAAGACGGATGCAGAGAAAGGCCTAGTCGCTCCTCCCATCCTGTCGATGACGATCATCAGCGCCGCGATGGTGGAAGGCGTCGGTCTGCTCGGAACGGTGAGCCTGCTGGTGGGCGCGCCCTGGTGGGCGATCGGTCTGCCGTTGGTCTGCATCGTCGTCATCTGGTTGATGGCACCCTCTCAGGCCACGCTGCGCGAGGTTGCGCGTTAACTCCCTGTTAGTGCTGTTTCCAATCTGGTCAGGTGAGCTACATTAAGAGGATGCATTTCGAGCGAGTGCTCAAGTTCGGAGGGGCCGGTCTGGCCGACGGTCCCGCGGTGGAACACGCCTGCGATCTGATCCGCGACCACGGGGGCAAGCGCCCGGTCGTGGTGGTCAGCGCCCATCAGGGTGTCACCGAGCTGCTCGACACGGTCGTGCGCGCCGCCGCGCAAGGCCTGATCGAGGGTGATCGGGTGCGCATCCGCCACCGCACGCTCCTGCGCCAGCTCGGACTGGATTCCGACCTGCTCGATCGTCACTTCACCGAGCTGTTTGTGCTGCTCGAAGGCATCCGCGCGCGCGGACGATTCAGCCCCGAAGAGCGCGATCTGGCGTTGTCCTACGGCGAACGCATGAGTGCGCGGGTTGTGGCCCACGCACTGCGCTCGCGCGGCATTCACGCGACACCCGTCGACGCCTTTGATCTGGGTCTGTTCACCGACTCCAACTTCGGCAACGCCGCACCCAGCCTTGAGTCGCTGGCCGGTGTCAAGGAATCGCTCGAAGAGGTTACGGGCGTGCCGGTTGTCACGGGCTTCGTGGGCAAGGATCGCGCCGGCAACCTGACAACGCTGGGACGCAACGGTTCCGACCTGACAGCCGCCCTGATCGCCGAGGCGGTCGGCGCCGGCGAGCTGCATCTGTGGAAGACCGTCGGCGGCATGATGACCGCGGACCCCAAACTGGTCCCCGATGCGCGGGTGATCGACCGACTGGGCTTCGACGAAGCTGCGGAATACGCGTTCCACGGCGCCGAGATCCTGCATGCGGCGGCACTTGCGCCCGCCAAGCGCGGCGGTGTGCTCGTGCGCGTGCTCGATGTCAACCATCCCGAAGCTGAGGGCACACTGATCGAAGAGCGCTCCGGCGAGCATGGTGTCGTTGGCATCGCGGCTCGCAAGCGCGTGACGCGCCTCACGCTGCCCGTTCCCGCCGGCGGCGATCGCAGTGTCTACACGGCGACCTTCTTCGGCGCGCTGGCGGATCAGCGCATCGAGTGCGGGCCGGTGCGCATCGGGCATGACCGCATCGGCGTGCTCGTGGCGCCAAGCGCCAATCTCGAACGAGCGGTCGCGGCTCTGGGTCCGCGCGCCCGTCAGGAATCGGAGTTCGCGCTGGTGGCCCTGATCGGCCGCGAGGCCAATCACGATGCGCAAGTGGGGGCGCGCGCGCAGAGCGTGCTCGCGGACTGCGGCGTGGAAATCTACGAAGCACATACCGGCAGCCGCGAGCGCAGTCAGGCCTTCCTGGTGCGTGCTCAGGATCTGGAGCGCGCGGTGCGGGCGCTGCACGGGGCCTTCCTGCGCAGGCAGACCGGCCTGTCAGGCGCCGGCCGGCTCGTCGGCTCGCGCACGGCCGGAGCACGAACGGTCGGAACACAGATCGGCGAATGAGCGCGCGGCTGCGGCTCGCGCTTTGGTTTGCGGCCGCGGTGCTGGCCGCTTCCTTGCTCCTGAAGCACTTCGTGTTCGATGTCTATCGGGTCGATTCGGGCTCGATGGAGCCGTTGATCATGGGCTCGCGAGAAGGTGGTGAACGCGTGCTCGTCCACTACGGGACCTTCCGTCCGCAGCGCTTTGACCTCGTCGTCGCGATGCGCCCCGGTGAGCAGCGTCCCGTGGTGAAGCGTGCCGTGGCGCTGGAGAACGAGCGAGTGCAGATCGTGAGCGGAGATCTCGTGATCGACGGCAGACGGCTGGGAATCTCCCAGCCCAGGCCGGCGCCGATCACGGTGCTCGATCCGCGTCCGGGCGCGTGGGTGGATGCCTTTCACGTCGAACAGCCGGGCTCTCTGGAGCGCGCGGACAAAGGCGCGCAGCTGACGGCGAACTCGAATGAAGCCGCGCGGCTGCTCCTGCGCGAAGACGTGCACGATGACGGTTTTGACGACGAGGCAGGCCTCCTGCGCGGTCAGCAGAGCGTCAATGATCTGCTGCTCGATGTGGAGTTCGATTTGTCTCCCGGCGCGAGCGCGGGCTTCGAACTCACGGAGCTCGGCGATCTGTTTCGCGTCGAGCTGCGACCGGAGGAAGCGGGCTTACGCTGCGAGCTGATCCGCGAAGGCGAAGGCGTGCTGGCCTCGGAGAGCGTGAGCGGCGCGAAGCGGCTGCGGCTGGTCAATCTAGATGACACGCTGGTCATGCGCATCGACGAACGCGAAGCGAAGGTCGTGGCGTACGTCGAGAACCGGCTCGACCCGCGCGATGTGATCGCAGCAGGAAGGCACATGCTGCCGCGCGTGCGAATGTGGGTGCGCTCCGGCACGCTCAGGCTGAAGAACCTGTGCCTGCAACGCGATCTGTACTACACCGAGCGCGGCGAGTTCGCCCGCACAGGGGCTCTGCGCCTGGGTCTTGGCGAGTGTTTTCTGCTGGGTGACAACTCGGCCATGAGCCGCGACGGCCGGGAATGGGGCCCGACCCCTCTGGGGCAGATCCTCGGCCATCCCACCCGTGTCGTCTGGCCGCTCTCCCGCTGGAGACCGCTGGGCGCCCCGTCGACCCTGGAAGTGCTTTCCCGCTGAGCCTCAAGGGGGTGCCCCGGAGGGCCGTACGGGACCGCGCGCGCAAGCTCCTCAGAAGGCCCGGAACCCCCACCCGGGGGCGGGGTTAAGATCGGAATACGTGCATGGAACAGTCGTTTGACGATGACGAGGGGGTGCGCTGGATGCTCGCCTGGAAGGCGGGTGACGAAGCGGCCTTTGACCGTCTCGTGGAACGCTACTCGCCGCAGGTCTATGCCTTGCTGACCCGATTTCTGGGGCCGCGCGACAATCGAGAGGATCTGGTTCAGGAGGTGTTCCTCCGGCTGCTGCGCAATCGAGACCGCTACGAACCGAGCGCGCGGTTCTCCACCTTCCTCTACCGCATCGTCTTCAATCTGGCCGTCAACCACACGCAGCGCGTGATTCAGCGTGCAGAAGGCTCGCTGCACGGCCGGCACGGCGACGAGGATGGCGAGCAACTGGCTGAGCTTGCCGACGACCGCGCGAGCGCTCCATTCGAAAGCCTTGAACAGGACGATGTCGTGCGCGCCGTGCGTTCGGCGATCGCGTCGCTGCCCGAGAACCAGCGCATGGCGCTGATCCTCGCCAAGTACGAGGAACTGCCCTATGCCGAGATCGCCGGCGTGCTCGGCTCCAGCGAGAAGGCGGTCAAATCCCTGATTCACCGGGCGCGCGAGACCTTGCGCGAGCGTCTGGCGCCTTTCCTCAAAGAGGAGCTCGCATGAACCTCGAATGCGCAGCCTTCCGTCGCGAGCTGCAGCACTCGCTGGAGAACCATGCCGAGCGCAGCGGCGCCCCGCTGCGTGATCTGCTGTGGCATCGCCATCTGCACGGGTGCCGCGATTGCCGCGAACTCCTGTCCGCCGAGGAGGCGCTCGAGGCGCTGCTCTCGAGCCTGCCGAATCCCAAGCTTCCTCCGGGGCTGGCGCAGCGTGTGCTGGCGCGCCTGTCGCGACCCGCCGGTGCGCAGGCGGAGCTCGATGCGCTGCTGGAGCTCGATCGACCCGAATCGGCACGGCCCGGTCTGGCCGGACGCGTGCTGGCGCACCTGGCGGAAGAACGCGCCCTGGCCCGCCGCAATCCGCAGCCTGTGCGCGATCTGGATGGACTGCTGGAGCTCGCGCGTCCGGTGGCGATTCCTCAAGGACTCGCGGAGCGCGTCAAGAATCGCACGCGCGCAAGCACTGGCACGCGCGGCGTGCTGCTGCGCTGGCGCTGGATGGCGGCTGCCGCGCTGCTGGCCTTGCTGCTGGGCGTCTACGCCTACTATCCGCGCAATCCGCAGCCGTCCCCGATGGTTGCGATGCAGGATCAGCCGGATCCGGCATTGCTCGAGAACCTGCTGTTGCTGGAGGAGTGGGAGCTGCTGCAGGGCGGCGATCTGGAAGTGCTGCTTTCGACGCTGCCGGCCGAAGACGAATACCTGCTCGATCTCGGAGCGGAGGGCGCCACGGAACAAGGAGGTCAGCCCAAGAAGGGCTGAAGCAGCATGCTGCGCATCCTTGCATCCAACCGCTTCGTGATCGTGATGAGCGTTTTGACCGTTCTGTGCGCGGTGGGTCTCGCTTTCCAGCGCATCGACCCTGAACGCATGCAGCAGCTGCGCGAACGCTGGGCCTCGATGTCGCCCGAGGATCACCAGCGCCTGCGCGAGCGCTGGGATCGTTTTCAGCAGATGCGTCCCGAGGAGCGCAGCGCGATCCTCGACAATGCGCGCGCACTGGAAGCGATGCAGCAGCGCATCGAAGCAACGCTGACCACCGAGCAGCGTCAGCGCTGGAATGCGCTCAGCGTCGAACGCAAGCGCGAACTGATGCGCGAGATGTTCCATGGCATCGGCTCGCGCATGAAGGAGCGGCTGCCGCCGGAAATCGTCGAGCGCATGCGCAACGCGAATCCCGAGCAGCGCCAGCAGATCTATCTTGAGGCGAAGAAGAGCCTTGTGGAGGGATTCGTGCGCGAGCGCGGGCTGCCGGCGGGCGTCAGTGCCGAGCGTTGGGCTGAGCTGCAGGCTCTGGAACCCAAGGCCTTTCTGGAGGCGACTCGCGAGCACTTCCGCTCGCACATGCCACGCGGCGGCCCCGAGCGTCGCTGGGAGGGATCTGAACGCGGTCCTGAACGCGGGACGGAGCGTCCCCGCGGCGAACGCGGCGATGGCAAGCGCCCCGAGTTCACCCGCGATGGCGCCGGTCCCCGCGATGAGCAGGAGCACCAGCGCATGCACCGCCTGCGCGACGCATGGCACCCGAGGCCGGGTGACATCCTCGACTTCGCGGATCTTGAACCCGCTGAGCGCGCGGAGCGCGTGCGGGAGCGCGTGCGCGAACGACTGCTGCAGGCGCTGGTGGCTGAGGGACAGCTGAGTGCTGAAGAAGCCGATCGTCTGAAGGCGCTACCCAGGGAACAGTTCGAGCAGGAGTTGCGCAAGCGGACTCCGGGCGGCCCTGAACGCCGCTACGGTCCACGGCGCGGTCCCAACGAACGCTAGCACGCCTGCGCGTTCGCATTTCAAGCCCGTCCACCCTATCGTTCGCTCGTCGATGAGCGGATCAGACCAGGAAGAATCGGTGCTGCAGCGCTGCGTGCCGGGCGTGGATGCCCGCTCGCTGCTCGCACTGCACCAGCGGGTGGTGATCGACCTGCGCAGTCCCGAAGAGTTTCGGGAGGATCAGGTGCCCGGCTCCCTCAATGTTCCGCTCTTCGAGGATGAGGAGCGCGCCCTGATCGGGCTGCTCTACAAGAGCCAGTCCCCCGACGAAGCGTTCCGGCGCGGACTGGAGCTCGTACGGGGGCGCCTTGCCGAGCTGGTACGCAAGATCTGCAGTGCTGCCGGGGAGCCGGTTCCGGCTGCGGATCCGGTGGCCATCTTCGAAGACCTTACGCGGCAGGGCATGGCCGCCATGGAGGCTCGGCTCGCAATGCAGCGCCTTCCACAGCCGCCAGCCAACCCAATCGTGCTGCACTGCTGGCGGGGCGGACTGAGATCCCGCAGCGTGGCGGCCCTGCTGCAGTCACTGGGTCTGAGACGAACCGTTGTTCTCGAAGGCGGCTATCGAGCCTGGCGCACCGTCATGGTGGAGCACATCGCACGCTGGCAGCCGCAGCCGGTGTTCGTGCTTCGCGGACTGACGGGTGTGGGCAAGACCCTGGTGCTGCGCGCGATCGAAGCGCAACGGCCCGGTTGGACACTGGATCTGGAAGCGCTCGCGGGCCACCGCAGCTCCATGCTGGGCGCGGTCGGGCTTGAGCCGGTCTCGCAGAAGCGCTTTGAAAGCCAGCTAGCACAGCGACTGTCGGCACTGCGCGGACCGTGCGTCGTGATGGAGGGCGAGAGTCGCAAGGTGGGTGATCGCATCATCCCGGCGAATGTGTTTCTGGCGCTGGAGTCCGGCACCGCGCTGGGGCTCGAGGCGCCGGTGGAGGAGCGCCTGCGCATTCTGCGCGAGGATTATCTGGCCGCACCGCAGCACCTGCCGCAGCTCGCCGAAGCGCTCGATCGACTGGAGTCGCGTCTGGCGCTGCCCGAACCCGAGCGCGGGCTATCGGCGCGTTTGCGGGCCGGCGATGTCGACGGGGTCGCGCGCACGCTGCTCGAACGGCACTACGACCCGCTTTACCACCACACGGAGCGCGGAAAAAAATACGCGGTCACGTTCTGCTCCAGTGACCCCCATGCCGCAGGTCGAGAAGTGATCCACTGGATCGAGCACCGATTGCGCTAGACTTCCCGCCCCGTTTCGTGAAACGCGAACTCACCATCCTCGTCCCGGCCTTCAACGAGTCACGCCGCATCGGCTCGACTCTCGAGCGCCTGCTTGCCTGGGGAACTGAGCAGCTCGACAACTTCGAGGTGCTGGTCGTGGACGACGGTTCGGATGACGGGACGGCGGAAGTGATCCGCTCGCGGTTCGCTGATCGGGTGCGCGTCATCCAGCATGCACGCCGCAGCGGCAAGGGCGCGGCAATCCGGACCGGCGTGCGCGAAGCGCGCATGCCATGGGTGCTGTTCGCGGACGCCGACCTTTCGATTCCGATCGAGGAGTTCGAGAAGCTGTGGGCCCGCGCCCATGAATCAGAGATCGTGATCGGATCCAAACGCGCACCGGGCGGCGAGCTGCGCTATCCGCCGCTGCGCAAGTTCCTCGGCGGCATCGGCCAGTCGCTGATCGCACTATTCGTGGTCTCGGGTTTTCACGACACGCAGTGCGGCTTCAAGCTCTATCGCACGGATGTCGCGCGGGAGCTGACCGCCAGCCAGCGCATCAACGGCTTCGGCTTCGACTTCGAGCTTTTGTTCCTCGCCAAGCGCCTGGGGTGGAAGACCAGCGAGGTTGCCGTGCGCTGCGGGCACGTCGGCGGGGGAACGGTGCGCTTCTCCAGCTACTTCCGGGTGCTCGGTGAGATCGCCCACCTGCTTTCCAACCGCATGCGCGGACTGTATCCCAACCGCAGGCGCTGAGACTGGCTCCGGCTAGGGAATGCGGTACAGTGCGCGGGCTTCACGCCAGCCGGCTTCCAGCGGTTCGCGATCCTCAGGGTTGAGCGTGGCGAGGAATGCCGATGCGCGGTCATCGCGCCAGCGGTGCAAGCGATAGAGCCTCATTCCCAGCCCGCGCAGGAACGCATCGCGCAGCTCCGCGGGAGCCTCAAAGGCGATCGCGCGCCTCAGCTTCGTCTCGTCGAACTTGAGACCGAGCGCCACGCGCCCGGCGGCTTCCGCCAGCGGTTGATGGAGGCTTGGATTCAGCGCCTGGATCCGCGCGAAGCCACCGACGAGATCGTGTCCGAAGGCCGGCACCACGGCGAGGCCGAGACCGCGCAGCGCCGCAGCCTGATCCGGACCGAGGTTGGCCTGCAGCTTCGCGAGCAATTCCTCGAGCGGTCGTCCTTGTGCCGCGAGAGCCGTCGCTGCCGCGGGAAGCGTCAGGCGCTCATCCTCGTCGAAGGCGCGCGCGACCAGCAGCTTGTGCGCATCCCCCCCAGGCATCCTTGCAAACAGCTTGTCGAAGTAGATGTCGTACTCGACGGTCTTGGTGTGGGTCAGGACATCCCAGTTGGCACCGAGCGCACCTGTGCGGCCGTCCTGGGCCAGCCGCGAAAAATCGAGCAGGTTGCCGCCGAACACGAGCGCCAGGGCGGCGAGATTCAGCAGACGCGGCGCATTGCCGCGTTCGCCCGCCAGCTGGTGGAGCGCGGCGATTCCAAGAACGCCCAGCCACCACAGCGCCGAGAGCCGCAGGAAGTACATCCAATACAGGTACTCGCTCGCCAGGCCGCTCAGCAGATAGGACGCGAGGAACAGCGCACCGTACAGCGCTGCCAGCCGCAGCGCGGGCCATCGGCGCAGGCCGCAGAGAAGTCCCAGCAGTGCAAGACCCACGCTGACCCAGTCGAACACGCTGAAGTCGAGCCATGCCTGCAGCAGTCCGCGCGGACCGTCGGCGAGGTTGCCGCCGGCGGAATCGAGCTGAACCGGACGCAGCGCCGCGAGGCCCAGCTGTCCCAGGGCCAGCCACAAAGGCAACGCTCCCAGGGCGAACCCGCCCATTCCCATCAGGAGCTCGCGCCGCGCGAGCGTGCTCCTGCGTGCCCAGAGCACCCAGAGGAGTGCCGCGGCGCTGGCGGGAACGGTCTGCAGCGAGGAATAGAGACCGAAGCCCGCGGCAAGGCCCAGCTGCAGCGCGCTGCGGGTGGCGGCTTCACGATCCCGGGCCACACGCAGCGCGCCATCGAGGATCAGAGTCACCCAGATCAGCGCTTCAAAGTGCGTTCCCAGGCACAGGAGTGAGAAGCGCAGCGCGGAATCCGGCGCGATCGCCACCAGCAGTCCGGCCACGAAGGCAGCGCGCTCGCCGATGTGCTCGCGAACGAAGCGCCACATCACCAGCAGCAGCAGCACCGACGAGGTGAGCGCCGCCAGCTTGCTCGCCAGCAGTGTCTCGCCGAAAGGAATGAAGAACAGCGCACGCAGGTGGGCGACCACGAAGCCGCCGCCCTCGTGCATGCCGTAGTTGCGAACGAAGTAGTCCAGCGGGATGCCATCGAGCACGGCCTTGCCGCTCACGGCCTTCGCGAACTCCTCGCCGTAGTAGAAAACGTCCGCAAGACACAGCACGAGCGTGGCTCGCACCAGCAGCAGCAAGAACAGACACAGGCTCAGGTTCCGACGCATCTTCGCTCGCGGGAGCGCAAGATAGCGGCCACCCTCAGAGATTGCGCGTGATCAGTGCCAATCCTTCGCGAACCTGACCCCGCAGCTCCTGAAGGTTGCGCACCGAACGCAGGCGCCTCCAGAGATAGCCCGGCCGCAGGTAGAAGCGCCGCACCATCGACTTCTTCAGCGCGAGCATCGTTTCCCGGTTGAGCGTGCGCGTGGGCAGGAAGGCGTCCGCGCCGCCCTGATCCATGACCAGATCCGACGGGTCAGCGAGCCCCAGCTCGACGGCGCGGGCCCGGAATGGCGTGCCGAAGCGCGGAACGGCCATGTTGAGGCTCATGAAGTCGAGGTCGAGTTCCAGAGCCAGCTCCAGCGTCCGGCGCAGCGAGGCCTCGTCTTCCTCGGGCAGTCCGATGATGAAAGTGCCGACGGTGCGCAGACCGTGTCTGCGCACGCGCGCGAAGCCTTCGCGCACGACATCCGCGCGATAGCCCTTCTTGTAGGCCGCGAGCACTTCGTCGCTGGCGCTCTCCACGCCCATGATGACGGTATGGCAGCCCGCCCTGCGCATGGCGGACAGCAGCTCGTCATCGGCGGTGTCCGGGCGCGTGAAGGCGGTCCAGGACAGATCGCCGCGGGCTTCGAACGCCGCGCACAGCTCCAATGCTCGCTTGCGCACGACGCCGAAGGTCTGGTCCATGAAGAACACCTCCTTCACGCCTCGGCTGCGCAGTTCATCGAGCTCTTCGAGCACATCCGCGACCGGACGGGTCTTGAAGCCCAGCGTCCCGATCACGCAAAACGTGCAGGGATAGGGACAGCCGTAGTCCGTCAGCACGGTGGCAAAGGGCGCCGTGCGGGCAAAGGAGAAGTGATAACCCCGGGATGGAAACAGCTCGTGCCGCGGTCGCGGAATGCGGAAGCTGCCCTTGCGTTCGCCCCGGCGCACGCGCATTGGCCGGCCCTGCTCGTCGCGCAGCGTCATCTCGAGCACCGCGGAAAGCTGGTTGTCGAGAAGGTGCAGGATGTCGGCGTTGGAGAAGTCGTGCAGAGCGGCTTCGATCCAGGGCTCCTGCAGCAGACGCTCTTCGCTGCGCTCGTGCAGCACATCTCCGATCACGATGATGCGTCTGCCGAAGCCGCGCTGACGGCTGAGAAAGTCGCGATCCTCGTTCCACGAAACCGAGCCGACGAGGCTCACGATCACCTCGGGATCGAAGGCGTCGATGCGCGCTTCGCAGGCGCCCGTGTCCAGCCGCTCGGCCATGCAGTCGAGCACCGCCACCTGATGGCGCTCTGCGAGCGTCCCTGACAGTGCCACGAGATCCACCGGGTGAAACAGGTAGTTCGACTTCGTGGTCTTGGAGCAGAAGTAGTCGCGGATGTAGATGCGATTGCCCGGCGGGTTGAGCAGCAGCACCTTCATGTGAGCACCTCACCCGCGCGCGCCGGCAGGCTCTCCGCGGCCGCCGCAGGATGCATGGGGATGGCGCGCGGCGCCGGGCGCAGGACACCGTCCCACAGCGCGAGCCGCGCTTCCTCCAGCACCTCATCGACGCTGAGGTTGGTGAGACACTCCGGCCGGCCGCGCACACAGTTGGCGACCTTGTTTTCGTGCACGTTGATGCAGGGGCTGCAGACCGGCGGGCGCCAGAGGTGGCGCGCGCGCACGCCGATCGGCGCATACAGCACCGGTGTTTCAGGACCGAACAGGCCCACCACGGGCGCGCGCAGGCTCGCCGCGATGTGCATCGGGCCGCTGTCATTGCTCACGACCGTGCCCGCGCGTTCGAGCAGCGCCGCCAGCTCGCCGAGGCTCAGCTCGCCCGATAGATCGACGCACAGCGAGCCCAGATCCGCAGTCCAGGCTGCGATCGGAGCGACATACTCGCGCTCGGCAGGCGAGCCGATCAGGAACACGAGCGTCTCGTCCTGCTCGACAAGGGCGCGCGCCAGAGCCGCGAAGCTCTCGCGCGGCCAGCGACGCTCCAGCGAGAGCTGTCCGGCGTTGGGATTCAACACCACGTAAGGACGGTCGATGCGGACGCCGCGCGCGAGCAGCTTGGCTCGCAGGCTTGCAAGGTCCCTGTCGGCGACCCGGAAGGCTCCGATGTCCGTCGGACGGATGTCCTCGCCGTCTTCACCGCCCGCAAGCGCGCGGAAGTTGCGCGAGACATGCCAGTAACGGTTGAACGGCACGCGTACGGGATGCAACTGCCCGCGCCAGACGCTGGGTTCGTCAAAGCCGGTGCTGGTCTGTGCACCTGTCGCAAAGCTCACGAAGGCGGAGAAGCGGGTGAAGAACTCGAAGTCGTACACGGCCTGAAAGCGCGCGCGACGCAGCACGAACAGGAGCTGCACGATGCGGGCGAGCACGCGGGTCCAGCCCACCGGCCCCGGTCGTGCACGCACATCGAGCACCAGCACTTCATCGAAGACCTCGAGTCCGCGCGCGAAGGCTTCGTTCTCGCGCAGAGTCAACAAGGTCAGGCGTGCCCGGGGATGGCGCTTGCGCAGCGCGCGCACGGCGGGCGTCAGCAGGACGAGGCTGCCGATGCCCCAGAACTTGATCATCAGCACCCGTTCGAGGTCCGCATCCCTCGGGCCGGAGGGCGAGGGGCTGCCGCGCAGCCAGCGCAGGGGCTGCAGACACAGGCAGACCAGCCATCCCAGCCACTTGTCGGCCCGCTGCAGGCGCTGCATCGGGATCGAGGGCGGACGGGAGGGGGCACCGGGCATGGCTGATATTCTACTCGCAGTCGGAACCCGCTCCCTGCGGGAGTGTTTTGTGGGGTGATCGGCTGCGCTGGCGAGGGGCTGGCGCCGATAACTATTCTCACTTTCTCATGCTTTCACACGCCCTGCTTCTGCTCGCCACGCTGGCCCAACCCCTTCAGGACGGACGGCAGGCCTTTGATGCACTGCTGCGCCGCCTGGACAAGGACCTCGACGGTCGCATCAGCCGGACAGAGTTCGCAGGGCGGGCGGTCGCGTTTCGGCGCATGGATCGGGACGGGGACGGCTTCCTCAGCGCCAAGGACCTGCCCGCCGGCAAAGAAACGGCCCCGTCAGGCAACGATGCGCCCGCCAACGAACCGGCCGCCACGCAGGAAGGACTCGACTTCTTCGAGAGCCGCATCCGTCCCCTGCTGATACAGAACTGCTACTCCTGCCACAGTACGGAGAGCGGCAAGATCAAAGGCGGCCTGCGCCTCGACTCGCGTGGGGCGCTGCTCGCCGGCGGCAGCAGCGGCCCCGTGATCGTGCCCGGCGATGTGGAAGCGAGCCTGCTGATCAAGGCGGTGCGTTACGAGGACGCAGACTTTGCGATGCCCCCCAAGCAGGCGCTCTCGAAAGATGCCGTGCGCGATCTGGAGCGTTGGGTCGAAATGGGCGCTCCATGGACGCCTTCGGTCAAGACCAGCGAGCCGGCTGCCGCTCCCGCGACCGAGTACGCACCGATGGACTACGCCAAAGCGCGCGAGTTCTGGTCGTTCCGCCCGCCGGTGCAGCCGGAAATTCCGCGCCATGACAACGACAAGTGGTCATGGAGCGACACGGACCGCTTCCTCTTCGACGCGATGAAGGAGCTGGGCGTGTCGCCCGTCGGCGATGCGGACAAGCGCACGTGGCTGCGCCGGGTGACTCTGGATCTCACGGGCCTGCCGCCGACGCCGGAAGAGCTTGCGGCCTTCGAGCGTGACAACTCGACAGGCGCTTACGCGGCCGCGGTGGACCGCCTGCTGGCCTCGCCGGCCTACGGCGAGCGCTGGGGACGACACTGGCTCGACGTTGCCCGCTACGGTGAATCCAGCGGCAAGGAGACCAACATCCTCTACCCCCACGCCTGGCGCTATCGCGACTACGTGATCCAGTCGTTCCGTGAGGACAAGCCCTACAACCGCTTCGTTGAGGAGCAGCTCGCGGGCGATCTGCTGCAGGCTGCCAACGCCGACCAGCGCGCGGAGTTCGACATCGCCACGGGCTACCTCGCGCTCGGCACGAAGAGCCACAACACGCGTGATCGGCGCCAGTTCATGCTCGATGTCGCCGACGAACAGATCGATGCATTTTCTCAGGGCATCCTCGGAATGACGGTCAGCTGCGCCCGCTGCCACGACCACAAGTTCGATCCCATTCCGACCAAGGATTACTACGCGCTGGCCGGCATCTTCCTCAGCACGGAAACGCTGTACGGCACGCACCGCAGCAACGGCAATGACTACCCGAGCAAGCTGATCGAGATCGCGGAAGAGGCCAAGCTGCCCAACGGTCCGACGATGCCGGTGGCGACGCGTGCCATCGTGCAGCGCATCATCGACCAGCTGGAGCGCCGCGAGGAACGAACGGAAGCGCCGCGAACGGGTGCGGACGGCAAGGCCGACCCGATCGCCAACGTGGTGCGCCGCGCGCAGATTCAGCAGCGCGAGCTGCTTGAAGAGTTGCTGGCGCGCTTTGACGCCCAGGGCAACGCGCTGGAGAGCAATCGACTCGCCATGGGAGTGCGCGAAGGCGCTCCGCGCGACATCGCGGTGCTCAACCGGGGCGAGCTGGACAAGCCCGGTGACATCGCGCCGCGCGGATTCCCGCAGGTGCTGACGCCGCAGGGCTCGCCGAAGATCGCCGCGGGGAGCGGCCGCGCGGAACTGGCACGTTGGGTGGTATCGCCGGAGAATCCGTTGACGGCACGCGTCTGGGTCAACCGCGTCTGGCTGCACCTGTTCGGCACGGGGCTGGTCACGACCCCGGACAACTTCGGTCACAGCGGTCAGATGCCGACGCACCCGGAGCTGCTCGATCACTTGGCGTTGCAGTTCATGCAGCAGGGCTGGTCGACCAAGCGGCTGGTGCGCGAGCTGGTGCTGAGCCACGCCTATCGACTGGCCGCCGTTCACGATGCCGCCCACGCAGCCAAGGATCCGGATCTCTTGACGCTGTGGCGCTATCCGGAACGCCGGCTCGAGGCGGAAGTGATCCGCGACTCGATCCTCGCCGTGGCGGGACGCCTGCAGGACGCGCCCGTGGGTTCCGGGGCAGGCTACCTCGAAGGCCCGATGCGCAACGAGCTGATTCTCGAGGCGGTGACCGGGGAGCGGCCCATCCGTTCGATCTATCTGCCGATCCTGCGCGACCGACTGCCCGAGGCGCTGAGCGTCTTCGACGGTGCGGATCCTTCGTTCGTCACGGGCGATCGCGACGAAACGCACGTCGCCACGCAGGCGCTGTTCCTGATGAACGATCCCGACGTGATGGCGAGCGCGGACGCCTTCGCGGAACGCCTGATCCGCGAAGTCCCCGACGAATCGCTGCGAATCCAGCGGGCGTTCGAGCTGGCTCTCGGTCGCAAGCCCACCGAGGGCGAGCAGCGCGCGGTCGAGAGCTATCTCAGGCAACAGTCCGCCGCCCCGGAGAAGAGCGGTGCACAGGGCCGTACACGACGCCGCGGAGCGGGCCTGCCTGAACCGGTTTCCAACAGCACGGATCCGCGCGTACTGGTCTGGTCCTCCTTCGTGCAGACGCTGTTTGCCTGTGCGGAATTCCGTTTCCTTGGTTGAGAGCAAAACCATGCATCCCTCCCACGAATCGAACTGCTCGCGTCGCTCGGCGCTGAAGCTCCTGTCCATGGGTTTCGGAGCGCTTGCTCTCAACGCCCTGCTTGCGGAAGAGACCCGCGCTGCATTGCTTGGTCAGGAGCCGACCGGCAACCCGCTCGCCCCGCGCAATCCTCACCATGCTGCGCGGGCCAAGCGCGTGATCCTGCTCAACATGGATGGCGCTCCGTCGCATGTCGACACGTTTGACTACAAGCCGCTGCTGAAGAAGCACGACGGCCAGACCGTGTCCGGACAGCTGCGCCAGGGCGCGAAGCTGCTGGCGAGCCCGTGGGAGTTCTCGCAGTGCGGGCAGTCGGGCCTGTGGATCAGCTCGCTGTTCCCCAACCTTCAGAAGCATGCCGACAAGCTCTGCCTGCTGCGCGGCATGCAGACGGATGTGCCGGCGCACCCGCAGGCGGTGCTGAAAGCGCATACCGGCTCGTTCCAGTTCGTGCGACCCTCGCTGGGCGCGTGGACGCTCTACGGTCTGGGCACGCTCAATCAGAACCTGCCCGGTTACGTCTCCATCAACCCCGGCCGCGGCGGCGCGCAGGCTCATGGCAGCGCCTTCCTGCCTGCAACGTATCAGGGTCTGCCGATCCGCAACACTGCGCGGGCCCAGCGCGGCGGCGGCGAGGCTGTGGCAAACATCGCCAACCGCAGGCTCGACGAGCGCAGCCAGCGAGCGCAGCTGGATCTGCTCGAGAAGCTGCACAAGGAGCAGGCGCGCCACGAGCGCGAGAACGACGAGCTCGAGAGCGTCGTCCAGAGCTATGAGCTGGCCTTCCGGATGCAGTCGGAGCTGCCGGACGTGATCGATCTGTCCAAGGAGCGGCGCGAGGTGCTCGATGCCTATGGCATCGGCGGCGAGGACACGGACGGATTTGCCCGCCAGTGCCTCATGGCTCGCCATCTGGCGCAATCGGGTGTGCGCTTCATCGAAGTGACGCAGGGCGGCTGGGACCACCATCGCAACCTGCGCAGCGACCTTGCCGAGTCTGCGCGCAAGGTGGATCAGCCAATCGCCGCGCTGCTTGCCGATCTGGAGCGCACGGGCCTGCTCAAGGACACGCTGGTGATCTGGGGCGGCGAGTTCGGTCGGACCCCGTACGCACAGAACGGCGACGGCCGCGATCACAACCACAAGGGTTACACGACCTGGATGGCCGGCGGCGGGGTCAAGGGCGGTTTCTCCTACGGCGCCACCGACGAGAACGGGATCGAAGCGGTCGAGGGCCGCATGTCGATTCACGACTGGCACGCGACGATCCTGCACCTGCTGGGGCTCGATCACGAGCGCCTGACCTACAACTACGCCGGTCGCGATTTCAGACTGACGGACGTGCACGGCAGCGTGGCTACCGAGATCCTGGCCTGACCCGCGGCGCGCGCAACACATCGGGCTGCGCGCGCTTGTCGCACCCCTGTTCAGGCCCTATCCTCTCGGCTTGCTCCGGTGGGCATCCGGACGCGAGGAAGGCCAGCCTGCATGTGTGGATTTATCGGTATCTACGGTCCTGACGGCACGGATGTGGCCGGGGAGATCTACGAGGGTCTGCTGGCGGTGCAGCACCGCGGCCAGGACGCCGCGGGGATCATCACCTTCACCGACTCCTTCCACGTGAAGAAGGGCCTCGGGCTGGTGCTCGAGATCTTCAACGAGAAGAACATGCCGCGCCTGCGCGGACACCTGGGCGTCGGCCACGTGCGCTACCCCACCGTCGGACGCGGCAGCAAGGACGATGCCCAGCCCTTTCATCTGACCTTCCCGGTCGGCGTGGCGATGGCCCACAACGGCAACGTCACCAACTTCGTCGAGCTGCACGAGAAGCACTTCAAGAACAGCGGAACGCGACTCAACTCCTCCTGCGACGTCGAGGTGATCCTGTACGCCTTTGCCACCGCTCTCAACGAGCGCATGCGGCCGGGTCACCTAGTGGACGCCGAGGACGTGTTCTCGGCCGTCGAACGCGTGTACCGTGACGTGAAGGGTGCGTACTCCGTGGTCGCGGTTCTTCCGGATGTCGGCATGGTCGCCTTCCGCGATCCCTACGGCATCAAGCCCTGCGTCTTCGGCGAAAAGACCACCGAGGAAGGGCCCTGGTTCGCCTGCGCTTCCGAATCGACCGTGCTCGACGTCAATGGCTATCGGCGCAGCTTCGATCTTCAGGCAGGCGAGGCCGTGTTCGTCGGAACCGACCGCAGGATCCTGCGCCGCAAGCTGACGAGCAAGCCGCACCGTCCCTGCATCTTCGAGCTGGTCTACTTCGCGCGACCGGACTCGATGATCGATGACATCTCCGTGTACAAGACGCGCCGCCGCTTCGGCGAGGCCATCGCGCGCCAGTGGCTAGCCGAAAAGGCGCCGCTGCCGGATGTCGTGATCCCGATCCCTGACAGTTCGCGCGATGCCGCGCTTGCCATGGCGATGGAGCTAGGCGTTCCCTACCGCGAGGGGTTCGTGAAGAACCGCTACATCGGTCGCACGTTCATCATGCCCAGCCAGTCCAGCCGCCAGACATCGATCCGGCGCAAGCTCAATCCGATCCCGCTCGAGTTCGAAGGCAAGCACGTGGTGCTGGTGGATGACTCGATCGTGCGCGGAAACACGGCCGCCCGGATCGTGCGCATGGCCCGCGAGGCGGGCGCGAAGAGCGTGTACTTCGCCTCGACCTCTCCGCCGTTGATCGCACCCTGCCCCTACGGCATCGACATGGCGACCAAGACGGAGTTCATCGCCACCGGCCGCGACAACGACGCCATCGCCAAGGCGCTGGGTGTGGACCATCTCGTCTACCTCAAGCGCGAGGCGATGAACGAGGCCGGACGAGCCGGCAACCCGAAGGTCGAGAAGTTCTGCAATGCGTGCTTCACCGGCGAGTATCCAACTGGCGACATCACGCTGGAACGCATGAACAAGATCGCCGAGGAGCGGGCCCAGTCTCAGAGCGCAGGCCAACCCGCCGGCACCAAGGCCTGAGCGAAGTCGCGGGGATGAAGGTGCTGATCACCTCGCCGGTGTTTCCGCCCGATCTGGGCGGTCCCGCCGTCTATGTGCCCAGCCTGGCCCGTTTTCTGCTCGAACGCGGACATGAAGTTCGCGTTGTGGCCTTCTGCGCCGAAAAGGAACCCAAGGGCCATCCCTTTGCGGTGGTCGCGATTCCGCGCGGGCCGCTGCCGCTGCGCTATCTCAGGGCCTTCTTCGCGGTCTTGCGCGAGGCCGGCAAGGCCGATGTCGTCTATGTCAACGAGCATCTCGCGCTTCTGCATGTGCTGGCGGCGAAGCTGCGCGGCAAGCCCGTGATGATCCGCATCATGGTCGACGGCGCGTGGGAGATTTCGCATCGCTACGGCTGGTGCGGCGGGGATGACATCAACGTGTTCCAGACGCGCCGTTACGGCTGGAAGGTGCGTCTGACGCGCTTCCTGCAGCGCCGCTGGTGGAAGTGGAGCGACCACATCATCTCCTGCTCGGAATTCCTGCGGCAGATCCTCGTGCGCAACTACGCGGTTCCCGGCGACAAGGTCCAGCGCGTCTTCAACGCGTATCACGGACCTGATCCGGACTCGCTCCGCATGACGCCCCAGGAAGCCCGCAGAGAGCTCGCCCTCGAACCTTCGCGCCGCTATCTGCTCACGATCTGCCGCCTGATGGTGTGGAAGCGCGTGGACGTGATCCTCGAGGCGCTGGCGCGGCTCCCGGAGGACGTGCATCTGCTGATCGCCGGCGACGGAGACATGGAGCAGCCCTGGCGAGAGCTCGCACAGCGTCTGGGCGTGGCCCACAGGGCGCACTTTCTCGGGAATGTCCCGCATCGCCTGATCCCGCAGTACATCCGCGCGGCCGATGTGTTCGTGCTCAACAGCGAGTACGAGGGTCTCTCGCACACGCTGCTGGAGGTGCAGGCGTTGGGAACGCCGATCGTCGCCAGCGCCGTGTGCGGCAATCCCGAGGTGGTGATCGAAGGCGAAACCGGTCTGGGCGTCCAGCCGGACGATGTCGCCGGACTGCAGCGTGCGATCGAACGCTACCTGCAGTCGCCCGAGCTGCGTCAACGCATGGTGGAGGGCGGACTCCGCCGCAGGGGCGAGTTTGATCGCACCAAGACCTTCTCGGAGGTCGAAGCCGCGCTCCAGCGGCTCGTGAATGCGCGCCGGTGAGCCACTGAGTGCGCGCGCGCCCGCGCGGTGCATGTTCAGGCAGGCCCTGTTCGGGCATGGCCTTCTTGAGCGGGGTCTGTGGGCCTTCGGACTGCTTGCCATTCTCGTCACCTTCGCCCGGATGTTCCTCGGGGCGGACTTCATGGACGAGGCCTTCTATGCCGCCATGGCATGGCGCTTCGTACTCGGGGACACGCCCTTTGTCGACGAGATCAACCCTGTACAGACTGCGGCGCTGCTGACGAGGCCCTTTGTCTGGCTTTACACGAGTCTGGTCGGTGACACAAGCGGTCTGCTGCTGGCACTCCGGATGCTGTGGTTCGCGGGCAATCTGGGGCTGGTGTACCTCGGCTGGCGCGTGCTGCGTGCGCACACGAGTTCTGCGCTGGCCTTTGTCATCGCGCTGTTTCCGCTGATTCTCGTCCCGATCGGTCTGCCTGCGCCGAGCTACAACACCTGCGCTTCAGGCGGTTTCGCCGCGGGCTTGTACCTAGCGATCCTCGCCAAGCGCGGCGAGCTTGCGCGTTTCGGCTGGATGGGCTCAGGCCTGTGTCATGCGCTGGCGTGCATTGCGCTGCCGACCTACGCCTTGCCTTGCGTGATTTTCCTGCTGATCAACCTGCGCGGGGAAGCGCGGCGGGCTTGGCTGGGGTACTGCGTCGGCGGCCTGATCGGAGCGCTGCCCTTCGTGCGCGATCTGGCGCGCATCGGGCCGCAGACGCTGAACTACACCGCCGAGTACTGGGAGCGTGGACGCACCTGGAGCGAACACGTATTCGAGGTGCTGGGACAGGTCTGGCAGGTGATTCCGCAGCCGCTCTGGCTGGGTGTGGCGCTGGGATTGCTGGTGCTTGCCTGGCGCTTCTCACAGCGCTCGCGAGGCCTCGTCACGGCGCTCGCCGCAGTGCTGGTGCTGCTGTTGTGCTTTGCGGATCAGCGCTGGGCCACATCGGTCTGCTTTACCTCACTGGTCGCGCTGATCGGCTGTGCTCTGGTCGTCGCGATCCAGCCGGAGCAGGAACTCACCCGGGGACTTTTCTGGCCCGCGATCGCCGCACTGTTTGTGGCCGCATGGACCAGCGGAAACGGACTGGTCAACGGTGCGTTCGGGGGCTGGCCCGCTGCGATGTTGACGCTGTTTTGGCTTGGTCGAGCAGCCAAGAACCATTGGGGCGCATTGCCCGCGCTGACGGGCAGCGCCCTGCTGATCCTCGCGCAGCGTCAACCCTACAACGAGGACCTCTTCACGCGCTTCAACGAGCGTTTCACGGAAGGCCCGTTCAAAGGCCTGTGGACATCGAAGGACAAGCGCGGCTACCTCGATGGTCTGCGCGGCGACCTGCGTGCGTGCGTTGATGAAACCAAGCCGATTCTCTTCGCGCACCAGTTTCCGGCGGGCTACCTCTTCACGCGCAGCAGGCCGGCCACGCACTCCAGCTTCGGCCTGCTGCGCGTGCCTTACGAAACGCCCCAGGAGAGCTTCCGGCGCTTGCTCGAGGATGTCGAGTTCCGCCGGGTGCTCGGGCTGCAGATCGTGCGCGTGCGTTGGTTTCAGGTGCAGTGGGATCGGCGCTACGAGTGGCCCTACACCGGGGGCGATGAGTGGATAGAAGCACAGGAACGACTGGTCAAACGCCCTGCATGGGCCATCTATCGGGTGATTCGCTGATCCACCACCACGGGTTGGGGTGGGAAGCTCTTTCCCGGCCCTGATCGGTGCCCGCCCATAAGTCCTAAGCAGCAGGCAGCTTTGCCCCGACAGCGATCGGAAAAGGACCGATATACTCCCTACGAACCGCCATGAAGGTCCTGTTTCTAGAAGAGTATCTGCCCCAGGAAATGCTCGGGATCATGTACCTCTCCCGGGCCATCAAGGATGCCGGACACGAGTCCAAGGCCCTCTTCATTCCGGACAAGGAGTGGGTGGAGAAGCTCAAGGCCTACAACCCCGATGTCGTCTGCTTCTCGGTGACGACCGGCATGCACCTGTACTACGCCGACCTGGCTCGCAAGGTGAAGGCGGTGCTCCCCGACGTGCTGACCGTGTTCGGCGGCCCGCACCCGACCTTCACGCCGGAGTACATCAACACCGATGGCGTGGACTCGATCTGCCGCGGCGAGGGTGAGGGCGCGATCGTCGAGCTGCTCAACCGCATGCGCGATGGAAAGCCCTATCTCGACTGCCAGAACTTCTGGTTCAAGGCGAAGGACGGCACGATCCACAAGAACGAGGTGCGCGAGCTGACGAAGAACCTCGAGGATCTGGGCTTCCCGGACCGCGATGTGATCTACGAGGCCGGCCCGATCTATCGCAACACCGACCGCAAGGTGTTCGTGACGCAGCGCGGTTGCCCTATGCCCTGTTCGTTCTGCTTCCACCACGCCTGGAAGAAGAAGGTCTACGGCGCGCGCAACTCCGAGTACGTTCGCAAGCGCTCCGTGAGCCACGTGATCGCCGAGATCAACGAGGTTCGCAAGAAGTACAACCTGAAGTTCGTCCACTTCGTCGACGACATCTTCAACCTGCGCAACGACTGGCTCGAGGAGTTCGCCGAGCGCTTCCCCAAGGAAGTGGGGCTGCCCTTCGACGTGATCCTGATGGCGAACATGACCACGGAGCGCCACATCGAGCTGCTCAAGAAGGCCGGCTGCGTCTACGCGCGCATCGCCTTCGAGGCGGCCAGCGACTATGTGCGCAACGCCGTGTTCAAGAAGCACACCACGCGTCAGCAGCTGACCGACGCCGCGGGCTGGATCAAGAAGTACGGCATCCGCCTCGGCTCGCTCAACATGCTCGGCGGCCCCGGCGGCACGATCGAGGACGAGTTCGAGACCGTCAAGCTCAACATCGAGTGCAAGGTCGACCACCCGCTGGTATCCCTGATGCAGCCCTATCCCGAGTTCGAGATCGCCGAGATGGCGAAGGACATGGGTTACTCGGTGGCGGGCTACGACGACTTCCCGGTCAAGTTCAACCGCACGACATCGATCCACCTCGAGAACAAGCACGAGGTCGAGAACCTGCACAAGCTGTTCCCGCTGATCGTGCGCTTCCCCTGGCTGATGAAGCTCGCGCCGCGCCTGATCAAGTCCAAGGTCATGGCCAAGCCCTATCTGATCCTGTACATGCTGTACTCGGAGTGGATGGTTGCCGAGCAGGCCCAGATCTACTCCAGCGCACAGGGGCTCAGCGGGCCGCGCTACTGGACGATCACGGACTTCGTCTATCGCCTCAGCACCAAGGGCGTCCTGCGCGTGTATCAGGTCTTCTTCGCGCGCTTCATCGACCGCTTCTTCACGCCCAAGCAGATCCAGGTCTCGCTGCAGATGGGTGACGAGCGCGTCGTCGCGCACATGGACTAGTCGCGATCGGTTCGGAACGGGGCCAGCGGAAGGCCGGCTCCGTTCCAGACATTGCCTTCGCAGGCCTCGCACCAGCCGTAGCGCACGGCCTTTGGTTCGGCCACCTGCTCGCTCCAGACCTCGATGGTCTCGCCGATGATGCGGGCCTTGGCCGGGACGAAGCGCCGATCGCTGCCGGCGATCAGGAACAAGGCAGGTTCGCCTTCCGAACGCAGGCCTGCCGCGTGCGACAGATAGAGCAGCGCACGGCCCTTGGAGTAACTGACGGACAGATACTCGGGCGAGTCAACCACGCGCTCGATGCCGTGGATCCGTTGGAGCGCGAGGTCCGCCAGGCGCCGGCCGACGATCTGCTTGCGCAGCGGGTGGATGTCGGCGGGGTCGCCCACATCCATCGTGACGACCATGGCACTGTTGGGCAGCAGCGCACGCGTGTGGTCCTGCTGCTCGCGCAGCCGTGCCGTCAACTCGCCGGAGTCGCGGTAGTCATAGGGCGCGATCTGCACGAAGTAGAACGCGAACGGCCCGCAGTCAAAACGCTCGCGCCAGTCCTCGACCATCGACGCGACGTGCGAGGCGTAGGTCGTCGAACCGCGATTGGATTCACCCTGATACCAGAGCGCCCCGCGGACGGTGAAAGGGGTCAGCGGGGCAATCATGGCGTTGAAGAGCGCGCTGGCGCTGTTGGCGTGCAGTGCGGGCACGGACGGCCAGGCCGGAAGCTCGCTCATGCGGGCGCCGGAAAGCATCGACCAGTCGCCTGCGAGCGGGATGGCGGCCGATTCTTCGCCTTCGGGGTAGATGCGCAGCTCCTCGGGCCGCCCGACGAGGCCGCCACCACCGCCGGTGTCGAGCACGCGCACGCACAGCGTCAGGGCACCGGGACGCACGACACTCGCCGGCACGACGTAACGGCGCGGCGTCGCCCACATGCCGTCGGCCTCGGCCGCGCTGACCTTCACCTCGCCGAACCAGGTTGTGTCGATGTCATCGATCGGCCCGAGTTCCAGACGCAGCGCGCGCCCTTCCCACGCAGCCGGGACTTCCACGTCGCGCCACAGCAGCATGAAGCCGTCAAACGCTGCCCATTCGCCCTTCCACTCGCCCGGAACGTGCAGCTTGCGTGCTTCGGCGGGCAGGGCAGGACGTGCATCCGCGGCGCGCGCCGCCAGCGATGGGAATGACTTCGCCACGGCATTTTCGAAGCCTTCGCGCCAGGCGCGCGAAGCCTTGGCCTGCTCGCCTTCGGGATCCGCTCCCAGCTTCTCGATCCAGTCCAGCTCATCCTTGCAGCTCTTCAGAGAGCGCAGCACTTCCTTGCTGCACCACGCTTCGACGCGCGTGCCGCCCCAGTTGGTGGCGAGGATGCCGACCGGAACACCGAGCGCCTCGGACAGCTGGCGCGCGTGGAAGTAGCCGACGGCCGAGAAATCACCGGCAGTCTGCGGTGAGGCCACTCGCCAGACGCCCTTGCAGTCGGCTGCGGGTGCCGCGGCGACCGTGTTGATGACTTCGAACTCGCGGATCAGGGGCGTGTCGGCGCGCTCGACCTCGCGCTGCCAGTCAAGAATGCCCGGCGAATAGCTCTGCGGGCCGATCGGCCACTCCATGTTCGACTGTCCGCTAGCGATCCACACCTCGCCCAGCAGCACATCCTGCAATTCGACACTGTTTCTGCCGCTGAGACGCACGATGTGCGGACCTCCGGCTGGACCTGTCGGCAGCCGGAATTCGAAGCGTCCGCCCGCATCCGCGGTCGTCTTCGCAGCGCTCACAAACGCCGTGCTCTCGATGCTGACTTCCTCGCCGGGATCGGCCCAGCCCCACAAGGCAATGGTGCTCTCGCGCTGGAGCACCATGTGGTCCGAGAACAGCGCGGGCAGCCGTATGTCAGCGAAGGCGCCGGCGCTCAGCGCGCACAGAAGCAGCGGGACGAGTCGGTTCATGTTGTCTCTTCTATCACAGGCTCCGCACTCAGGCGGTGCAGTTCGTCGAGGGCAACGCCCGTGCGCGGATCGCGGGCCATCGCGGTGGCCCAGTCCATCGTGAAACGCGCGTTGATCTCGCTGAGCGGGTTGAGGACCGTTGCGCAGCCTTGCGGCAGGCGATGGCGGTATGCGTCGATGCCAAAGGGGCCGTGATAGCCGGCGGCGGCGAGTGCCTTGGCGACGCGCTCCGTCATTGCCTGCAGCGCCTCATCGTCTGCACGCGTGATTGCATCGGCGTGGATGCGTTCGGTGTCCACCCACGCTCCGTGCTCCGTCGTGGTCTGCGCGCAAGGTTCCGAAATCAGCACCGAGCCGTCGCGCCGCACCCAGGCGGAGCGCGTGTACTCGCGCTCGATAGCGACCCAAGGCTCGATGATCAGCGGCCCTTGTCGCAGGCTGGCCTGCAGCCAGGCCAGTTCGTCGGCACCCGGTCTGCCGCTGTGCAATCGGCGACGACCGCGTCCCGCCGCTCCGAACTCGCGACGCACCAGCCAGCCGGACTCCGCAGGTCGAGCCAGCAGCGCGAGCGCCTGCTCCATGTCCGTCGCGCAGTGTTTTTCGAAGCTGCCGGGAGCGTGCTCACTGCGCAGGCGGGCGGCGAAGGGTCGTGCGTTGATCGTGCGCAGCAGCTCCAGTCCGGGCGTGAGCACGGGCACGGCCCCCACGCGGCGCAACAGCGCCAACGCGCGCGGTGTCGGGCACCAGGCGAGGCCCGGCCAGCCGCGAATCCGCTCCGGCAGCGGATCCCCGCTCTCGATCCGCTCCTCGTCGAGCACGACATCGTTCGGTCCCACCAGCGTGCCGATCAAGCGTTGACGCTCGCGCTGCACGATGGTGCGCAGATGCTGCGTCGGCGCGTAGCTGTGCGTTGCCGAAAGCTCGCTCTCCGCATCGAGGTTGAGCACCCAGACACGTCCTGCGGCACCGCGCACGCTCACGCCTCGCGCCGGATGGCCGTCGAAGGCTCCGCCTCCAGACACTGCAGGAACTGCTCGTCGAGACCTGCGCGCAAGCGCGCCTTGCGGTTGATCGGCTTGCCCTGAAGAACAGCAGGCGAGAGCGGCTTGGGCAGGGCCTCGCGCCAGCGTTGGTACTCCAGCGGAGCGCCGGTGAGCCGCTCAAACCACTGCACGGCGAAAGCCACGTGGCCGATTTCCTCACGCTCGACCTGCTCGAGCACCGCCGCGCTGTCGGAATCTCCCGCTGCGCGAAACTGGGCGGCGAAGCGCGCGCTGTGCTCGAGGTTGGCACCTTCGAGACCGAGACCCTGCAGCGCAACGAAGGCCGCCGGCGTCTCACAGGTGGCCACGCGCTCCCAGAACCAGTCGCGAATCGGGAAGTCGCCGGCGTGATGCCCGAGGCTTGCGAGGCGGGCGCGATAGAGCGCGAGATGCTGCAGCTCTTCGAGGCACAGCCGGATCAGGCCGCTGCGAAACGCGCGCGGAGTTTCTGGGAATGCGAGCACGGCCCATGCGAACAGCTCCGCAGCCTGCAGCTCATGGTGAAGGAACGTGTGCAAGAGCAGCGCTCGCGCCTTCGGATCGCGCAGTGCCGCAGGCTTGGGGGTGCGCGGGCTGCGCTCGATGCTCTGAAAGCATGGCGGTCGCACTGCTCGGGGGATGCGCCGCGGGACGGCCGAGAGCTCCCAGGCCTCTTCCGTGCGCGGATCGGGCGGTGCCGGTGGACAGAGCTTGTGCTCGAGGTGCGGCGTGTGGATCAGGTCCCAGCACCAAGCCTCGAGCGTGCCGTTGGGGGGAGGGGACAAGGGGGCGGTCACGGGGAAGGTGGTACGCCCGGCGGGATTCGAACCCACGACCTGCAGCTCCGGAGGCTGCCGCTCTATCCAGCTGAGCTACGGGCGCCCAATGCGGTCCGGCATCCTACCAGCCGCAGGCCGGTTCGCAGCCCACGGGGGCCCCAGAACCCGCGAAAGAATCTCGATCCGGACCTGAGTCTGGAGCCCTCCGCCGAGGGAACAATCACAGGTTCCCTGGAAACTTTTTGTACCCCGCCCGGTTTTTTCCGGTAGGGGTTATAAATAAGTAGGGCCGGGTCCTCAGGTCTTTCTCTCCCCCTTTCGGATCTCTCTCATGAAACTCCCCATCCAACCAAACGCTCGAGCGAGCGTCACTTGGGCTGCCCCGTTGATGGCTGTGGCGGCGCTGGGATGTCTGCTGGGCTGGGAATTGGCCGCACCGGAAGCGCTCGCGGCACACGAGAATCCGCCGACGATCGACAGGGATGACGACGGTGTTGTCGACGCACAGGAAACGATCCTCGGGACCAATGCCCTGCGCGCGGACAGCGACGAGGACGGCTACAGCGATCTGGAAGAGCTCGCGCGCGGCAGTTCCCCGCTTTTTCCGCAGTCCACGCCGGGTTTTGAGCGTCTGCACATCGGGCTGACCTGCCGCGGCGGCGAAGAAAATCTCCACGCGGTGCTGGCCGTGTATCTGCCGGACGGCAACCTGCGCGATGTCGGCGTGGAAGGCGGTGTGCTGGTCAACGGCAACCGCTATCTATCGCTGAGCCAGCTGGTCGTGCTGTCGAATGCGCGTCTGCGCTTCTACGAAGCGGTCAAGCCCGGCGCCAAGCTGGTGGTTTTCGATCTGCCCTTCTCGCCGCGCTATGTGCGCGCACTCGGCGAGCTGAGCCTGTTCGCCGTGGTTCGTCACAGCCCGGGAGGCTTGATTGCCTCGGCTGATGCCAAGCGTCTTGTCTCGGTCGGCTCCGTGATCGCCATGCAGATGCAAAACCCGCTGATCCTGGGGTCGGGCGGACTGCAGGGCAGCACAACCGGCACCGGCAGCTCGACGGGCCTCAACCTCGGCTCCATCTACGTGCCCCTGCCTGTCGCCGGAAGCAACGGCGAGAGCTACTGGGCGCCCGGCCAAGTCTGCGTGCAGCAGACACAGACGGTCGCCATCGCAGGCGCCACCCTGACTCAGGAGGTTGTCTCTGCAGAGTGCCAGCTGGGTTGGGACGGCTTCTGCCCCCCGGATTGCGCCAGCAGCGTCGGTGACACTTACACGACGGTTGACCCCACGGTCCTCATTGGCGGTTGAGCTCCTTATGGGGCCCAATAAGAACCACAATGGGGGGTTGTTGACCCCCTCGGGGCCTGCGGAAGCGGGCTCCGCCATTTGGTCGCGCAACAGTCTTCCTGCCGCGGCCGGAGAATCCCGGAACCCCGAGGGGAATTCGCTCGTCCACCCTTGGAGAGCCCAGTCGTGAAGACCGATCCGGATCGCCTTCTCGTGGAAGCCTGCCAGTCCTCGCGGACCAGCGGGCTCGAGGGCGCATTCCGCGACCTCTACGACGCCTACAAGGATCGAGTCTACAACGTCTGCTATCGCATCACGGGCAACGCGAGCGATGCGCTCGATGCTTCGCAGGAGACCTTCGGGATCCTCTTCCGCAAGATTCACGACTTCCGCTTCGAGTCCAAGTTCTCCAGCTGGGTCTACCGGATCGCCGTCAATGCCAGCATCGACCTCAAGCGCCGCAGCGGTGCCCGCCACACGAGCTCGCTGGAAGCGACGGACGAGCAAACGCATGAGTCCGTGCAGGCCAATCTGCGCGATGAGCGAGTCGAGGCCCCTCTGGCGGCGGCCTCCCGCCACGAGCTGGAGGGCGAAGTGCAGGCGGCCATCGGCCGCCTGTCGCCCAAGATGCGCGCCATCACGGTGCTGCGCTACGTAGAAAACCAGTCCTACGAAGAGATCGCGGAAACCCTGCAGATCTCCATCGGGACGGTCAAGTCGCGCCTCTCTCGGGCGCACGATGCCTTGGATCGGGAACTCACCCCAGTGCTCGACCAGTATTATCTCCGCTGAACGCTCGCCATGAACTCCCCCTGCCCTTCAGACCCTGATCACTTCTGGCAGTCCGCTGCCGAGGTCGATCCCTTGCTCCAGGCGCACCTCGCAGAGTGCGTAACCTGTCGTGCGCGCCAGCAGCGTGCCCAGCTCGCTGTCCGCCTGTTGCGTGCCTTGCCCGCGCAGCGCGCGCCAAAGACCCTCGACGGAGCGGTCGTCGCGGCTCTGCACGCCGGCACGCGTCAGGAGCGAGCGATTCAGCAGGTGAGTGCGCTGACACGCCAAGAGGTTCCGGCAGAGCTGAACTCGCGGGTGGAAGACGCGCTGGTCTGGACCGCGGAGCAGCCGGCACCGGCCGAGCTCGAAGTGCGCCTGAGGGCTGAGCTTGCCGCGCCGAGCGAAGCGATGTCGCGTCGCTTCCTGGGTCGGCTCGATCGTCTGCGTGCCCCGCAGGATCTGGATCAGCGCCTGAGCGTGCCCGCTCGCAGCTCCTCGCGCCGCCGTGCCTTTGCCTTTGTGGGCACACTGCTGGTGGTGATGGGCCTGGCTTCGCTGGCCTTGCAGCGCTGGGGAGCCGAGCTGTCCTCCTCGCAGCAGCAGCCGCGCGTGGCGGTCCAATGGAACATCGAGGTCATCGAAAGCGCGGAAGGACTTGATCCCGTGTCCCGTGCGTTGATCGGCGGACTCAGCGGCGGCGCGAGCGAAGTGCTCGGGAAGGAGAAGCTGTGAAGCACCTTCTTTTCCTGTCTCTTTGCGTGCTGACCCTGCTCGGCGCTGGCTGTTCGCAACAGTCCGAATCGCAGGAGCCGGCAGCGCTCGGCCTGACGAGCGGCGGTCCGCTCCCGGGATTCCTGGAGCGCATCCCCAAGGCGCCGTTCACCACGCGCTACTACGCGCGTCGCCGCATCGTTCAGAACCAGACGCGCGCGGGTGGCGTCCCGCAGGTCTTCGAATACACAGAGCGCGTCTGGTCCAATGGCCAAGGCGGATTCCGTGTCGAGCCGGAGCAGTTGATCCAACCGACACTGCCCGCGTCTCAGGCCAATCTGTTCCTGCTGCTGCAGAGCGCGCGCGAGGGGTTCATGTACCGCGTGCGCGACTTCCGCGTGCAGGATCTGCGTCTGTTCCTGCGTACGTACCAGCTGCAGGTCATCGGCTCTCATCTGGCCGTGGCCGGACAGGCTTGCGAGCGTCTGCGCGTCACGAGTGCCGGTGCCGGCGGATATCACGAGTTGGACGTGGCTCCGCAGACGGGGCTCATCCTGCGCTGCGTGGAGTTCGACGCCAACGGATCGGAACTCGGCCGCATGGAGACGCTCGAATACAACGCGACCCCGGACCTGTCGATGGTCTCCCTGCATCAGGAGTTGCCGATTCAGGATCTGGATCTCGCGAACACGCAGTCGCAGCTGGGCTACGAGCTGCGCACGCCGAGTTTCCTTCCCAGCGGCTATGAGCTTGCGAAAGCGGAGCGGGTCGATCTGGCGAACGAGACCTGGGCGCGCCTCTCCTACACCGATGGCGCAGAGCAGGCCTTCTTCCTGCACCGCCGCATCGGCGGCGGCCTGACGGTGAGCGATCCGCTTGCCAAGCACAACCTGCGCGTGTTCACGGTCGGTCCCTGGACCATGCTGGATGCCACCGTGAACAACCACCGTTTCCTCGCAGCGGGCCGTCTGGGCAAGGACCAGCTCCAGATGATGATTGAGTCGGCCATTCCCTGACCTGCGGGTGGAAGATCTTTCCATTGCGGTCCGGCGACCGTGACGGAATCCCCGGTGTAACTTTCATTGGAAAGCCACCGATGAACGAGCAACCGCAGGATGACCAGTTTCAGGAGTCCTCTCTCGACTCCGCCGAGTATCGCGAGCGCCTGATGCGCAAGCTGAACTGCCTGATCGCAGTGCTCGAAGTCGCAACGGCCAAGGTTCGCAAGAACATCCAGGAGCCGGCTGCGGACGTCGATCGCCTCAGCCGCATCCAGAGCAATCTGCAGAACACGCTCGATGTCTGCCTGCGAGCCCGCACGGCTCTGGAACGCCGCGAGACGCTGCCTGCGGAGCTGCCCGCCAACCTCAACCAGGTGATCGCGGACTCTCGCCAGCTGAAGAGCGGCATGCATCAGGTTCCCATGCCTCCGGTTCGCCGGGGCAAGGCACCCGAGCTCAACCCGCTGCAGAAGGCGAAGCTCGCCGGTCGCGGACCGATCCAGCGCGAGGAGCTTGCGGAGACCGACTTCGAAGAGCTCGCCCGCAGGCTGCAAGGCTTCTGAGAGCGCCTTTCGCTCCGTTCGGGAGAACCTTGGCGATTCGTCGTGTCGCCTGTCAGTGGCCCCAAGACCGCAGGTAGCGGAAATCGTGGTTGACCGTGCGCTCGCTCAGCTTGGCGATCACCGGCGGCATGCGTTTGTACTGATTGAGCGCCATACGTCGCGCGATGCTGCGCACGAAATCGGGTGCGAAGCCGCGCTCGATCAGCTCAGCTTCGCTGCGCCGCTCGTCCACCATCTCGAACAGCAGCGCATCCAGATCGCGGTAGGAATGGCCGATCTCGGCCTCATCGGTCTGGCCTTCGAACAGATCCGCGCTCGGTGCCTTCTCCAGCACGCACTCGGGCAGGCCCAGATGACGGGCCAGCTGGAAGACCTGGTGCTTGTACAGATCGCCGAGCGGGTTGAGCGCGCTGGCGGAGTCGCCGAACTGCGTGGAATAGCCCAGCAGGATCTCCGTCTTGTTGCTCGTGCCGATCACGAGACCCTTCCACTCCACGGACAAGTCGTACAGCACGATCATGCGCGAGCGCGCCATCGCGTTGCCACGCCGCATGCGATCTGCGGTCGGCACCTGTGCGAAGTAGCCGTCCACCATGGCGCTGATGTCGACCTTGCGGGTCGCGATGCCCAGTGCGGCGGCCACGGTGCGCGCATCCGCCTCGCTCGACGGGTTCGAGGTGCGGTAAGGCATCATCACGCCGAGCACCTTCTCCGGACCGAAGGCGCGCGCCGCGAGTGCGGCGCTGAGCGCGGAGTCGATGCCTCCGGAGAGGCCCAGCACTGCGCGCTGGAAACCGAACTTGCCCGCTTCCTTGCGGAGGAACTGCACGAGCATGCGCTCGGCGAGGTCGCACTGGATGTCGAGGCGGTTCATGGGCCGCGCTGACCGCAGATGCGGGCGATTTCCGCCGCGACCAGCTGCGGCTTTTCATCGCGGCGCAGGGGTGTCGCGACCCGCGCGCGGCGCAGCGTCTCGGAGTCGACTTGGCAGGACAGCGAGCCGGTCTCGAGCAAGGGCAGTCGCGCCGTCTCCTCGCCGAAGGGGTCCACGACGCGCGAACCGCCGGAGAAGATCAGACCGTCCTCGCTCCCGGCGCGATTGACATAGAGGATCCAGGTCTGAAACAGCAGCGCCATCGCATCCTGCAGCCGATTCCACACGCGCGCGCTGTGCAGTCCTTCCTCACCGCCCGCGCGAATGCCGCGACCGGGGCTGGCCGAGGGCACGATGATCGCATCGGCTTCAGCGAGGAAGTGCAGCCATGCGGCGCTGAAGTGCCACATGTCCTCGCAGATCAGAATGCCCAAACGCCCGTGCCGGGACTCGACGATGCGGAAGTCCTCGCCCGGCGCGAAGTCGCGGGCATCGTCGAACATGCCGTACGTCACCAGGTGAACCTTGCGGTGGATCCCGATGACGCGTCCGTCCTCGAAAAGCGCGTAAGAGTTGTAGAGTCGCTCATCCGAACCGCGCTCGACGAAGCCGAAGCCGAGCGTCACCTCCCGGGAGAGCTCGCGCAGCGGCTGAAGGCGGGCATCCTCGACGCGCAGGGCCACTTCGGGCGTCTGATCCCGGAGAAAATAGCCCGTCAGCGAGAGCTCAGGGAACAGGACCAGCTGAGCGCCCCGCTGCAGCGCGGAGCGGGCCTGCGCGATGTGCATCGCGAGGTTGGCATCCAGATTGCCCAGCGTGGGATCGATCTGCGAAAGTTCGACGCGGCATTGCATGAGATGGGGCAAGGATAGCATTTCTCCTGCGAACTCCCGCGCGAGGCCTACGGGAGCGTAATCTGGGGGCATGCTGCCGAGACTTCTTGCCCTGACCTGCTGCGCGCTGCCCTCGAGCGCGCAGGTGGAAACCCAGGCCTTTGTCGGTGCGCGCGTGATACCGATCCGCGGTCCCGTGATCGATGACGGCGTCGTGATTGTCGAAAACGGCCGTCTGCGCGCGGTGGGGCGCCGTGCGGACACGCCCATACCCGCCGGAGCGCGCGTGCGCGAGCTCGCCGGCAAGACAATCATGCCCGGGCTTGTCGACGCACACAGCCACGTGGGCGGCGGCTGGGGCGCGGATTCCAGCGCGCCGATTCAACCCAACGTCCGCATGCTCGATGCGGTCGACTGCCGCGATTCGGGCTTTCAGCGCGCGCAAGCCGGCGGCATCACGACGCTCAACGTGATGAGCGGCAGCGGCCATCTGCTCAGCGGTCAGACCATCTACCTCAAGAACAAGGACGCGCGCACCATCGAGGAGATGGCGTACGCATTCCCGGACGGCAGCCCCATGGGCGGCATGAAGATGGCCAACGGCACAAACAGCCACGGCGAGCCGCCCTTCCCCGGCACGCGCGGCAAGTCGGCGGCGCTGGTGCGCGAGAACTTCATTGCCGCGCAGGAGTATCAGCGCAAGCTGCGCGAAGCCGGTGATGATGCGTCCAAGCGTCCCTCGCGCGATCTTGCGCTCGAAGGTCTGGTGGAGGTGCTCGAAGGCAAGCGCATCGTGCACCACCATACGCACCGCCATGACGACATTCAGACGGTGCTGCGGCTCTCCAAGGAGTTCGGCTTCCGCGTCGTGCTGCACCATGTCAGCGAGGCGTGGATGATGGCCGACGAGATCGTGGCCGCGCAGGCGCCCTGCTCGCTGATCGTGATCGACACCCCGGGCGGCAAGCTGGAAGCGGTCCATCTGGATGCCAAGTCGGCTGCTGCGCTGGAACAGCGCGGAGGGAAGGACCTGATCGCCTTCCACACCGACGACTGGATCACGGATGGGCGCCTGTTCCTGCGCAGTGCGGCGCTCGCCGTGCGGGCCGGGCTCTCGCGCGAAACAGCGTTGGCGGGCCTGACCATCAATGCGGCGCGTCAGCTCGATCTCGATGCACGCATCGGCAGCCTTGAGCCAGGCAAGGACGCGGATTTCATCGTGCTCTCTGGTGATCCGCTCTCGGTCTACACGCGGATCGAGGAGACCTGGGTGCAGGGCACGCGCGTGTTCGATCTGCAGAATCCCAAGGACCGCCTGTGGGCGGAAGGCGGCTGGGGTGCGGGCATGGACCGCGCGGGCAACATCTGCTGCCTCGGCGATCGGGAGGAAGACCGATGAGAGCGCTTGCGATCGCTTGTCTGTCCCTGTTGTGCGCCTCGGCGCAGGCTCAGGATCTCGCCGTGCGGGCCGAACGGCTGCACACCGTCGCGGGTCCGGTGATCACGGACGGGGTCGTGCTGATCCGCGCCGGCAAGATCGCCGCGGTGGGCCCCGCGGATCAGGTGCGGGTTCCGGACGGAGTGCGCGTCTGGAAGACCAAACTGGCGACACCCGGGCTGATCGATGCTCACAGCGTGATCGGACTCGCGGGCTACCTCAATCAGCCGCACGATCAGGACCAGCTCGACAAGAACGGTCCGATACAGCCCGAGTTGCGCGCCATCGACGCCTACAACCCGCGTGAAAAGCTCGTGGAATGGGTGCGCGACTTCGGGATCACCACGGTGCACACGGGACACGGTCCCGGCGCTTTGATCAGCGGTCAGACGATGATCGTGAAGACGCGCGGCCAGACCGTGGAGGAATCCGTGCTCGTGCCGTACGCGATGCTCGCCTGCACACTGGGAGCGGAGTCGCGCGGCGCGAAGTCGCCGGGGACGGCCGGCAAACAGCTCGCCATGCTGCGCGAAGCACTGCTGTCGGCAAATGAGTTCAGGACCAAGCTCGAGGATCCGGATCCCGCCAAGCGTCCCGGCCGCGACCTGCGCAAGGAAGCGTGGGTCGAGGTGCTGGCGCGCCGCGTTCCGCTGCTTGTCACCGCGCACCGCCATCAGGACTTGATTGCGGCACTGCGCCTGGCGCGGGAGTTCAATCTGCGCGTGGTTCTCGACGGAGCGGGCGAGGTGTATCAGGTTCTGGAAGAAGTGCGCGCGTCCGGAGTCTTCGTGATTGCGCATCCGCCGATGGCGCGCTTTGCCGGTGAACTGGAAAACGCGAGCCGCTCGACGCCGCTGCGCATGCTCGAAGCGGGCATACCGTTCGCGTTCCAGAGCGGACACGAGGACTACGTCCCCAAGACGCGCGTCGTGCTGTATGAAGCGGCGATCGCGTCGGCCTACGGACTGGGCTCCGAGCAGGCTCTGCGCGCGATCACCATCGATGCGGCGAAGCTGCTCGGAATCGAGCAGCGCGTCGGTTCGCTGGAGGTGGGCAAGGACGGCGATCTCGCCCTCTACGACGGCGATCTCTTCGAGTACACCAGCCACTGCGTCGGCACGGTGATCGAAGGCAAGATCGTCTTCGAGGGTCTGCGCTAGATCAGCTGGCCGCGTTGCCAGGCTTCCTGCAGTGCGGTGCGGACGGCATCGCCGCCTGGCTCCGCGCCGAACGCCGCCACGACTCGGTGCGCGAGCGCGGGGTGCCAGACGGCATCGAGATCCTCGCGTGTCACATGCATGCGCCCGCGCAGCAGCGCGCGAGCACGTGCCGCCGCGAGGATCGCCAGCCCGCCGCGCGGGCTGGCGCCGTGGCGCAGATGTCTGCGGACGAGGGGACCAGAGCTGGCATCGGCCGGATGCGTGGCGAGCAGCACGCGCGCCACGAGGGCGATCAGCTCCGAGCTGATGGGAACTTCCCGCACCAGCTGACGGGCCTGCATCAGGAGTTCTCTGGTGAAGATCGGCGTAAGGGTCTCGTTTTCGGCAGGCGCCAGTTCCAGCAGCGCGCTCAGCGCGTCGAGGCCCGGCATGCGGATCTCGATCTGCAGCTGAAAGCGGTCAAGTTGCGCCTCGGGCAGCGGATATGTGCCTTCCATCTCGATCGGGTTCTGGGTCGCGGCGACGAAGAACGGCTCCGGCAACCGATGCGTCTCGCCGAAGCTCGTCACTTGTCCCTCCGCCATGGCTTCGAGCAGCGCAGCCTGTGTGCGCGGCGTGGCGCGGTTCAGCTCATCCGCGAGCAGCACATGCGTGAAGATCGGTCCCGGAAGGAAGCGGAATCCGCGCTGGCCGTCGACCGTCGTCTCGAGCACGCGCGCTCCCAGAATGTCCGCAGGCATCAGGTCCGGTGTGAACTGGACGCGACGGAAGGAAAGATCGACTGCCTTGGCGAGCGCCTGCACGAGCGAGGTCTTGCCCAGACCGGGCGCGCCTTCGATCAGCACGTGTCCGCCGCTCAGCAAGGCCAGACAGATCTGTTCCACGGCAGTGTCCTGTCCGAGGATGCGCTGCTTCAGCACGGCCTGCAGTTGCCGGCCCGCGGCCGCGATCTGTGCGCATAGCTGCTCGGTTTCCTGCGGTTTCATGCGGTCAGTCGCTCCACGATGGCGGACAGCTCCTTGAGATGATGAACGCTGGGCGCGATGCCTCTGTGCCGCTGCGCATGGTCCACCAGCACAGCCCGGATGCCCAGCCGCTGCGCGCCGAGGATATCCTTTTCGATGTCATCGCCGGCGTGCAGCGCCTCTTCGGCACGAACACCCGCCCGGTCGAGCGCGCGAGTGTAGATCTCCGCGGACGGTTTCTCGAGCCGTTCCAGCGCGGAACACAGCACGAAATCCACGCGCCGCGTGAGGTCGAGCTGATCGAGCAGCCGCGGCAGACGGCCACTCCAGTTGGAGATGATCCCGATCCGCAGCTGACGCTCGCGAGCCAACCCCAGGAGTTCCAGACCGCCCTCGTGCAGCCGGAATGTCGCGGGATCGGAGAAGCGCGCGAACAGTTCCTTCGACAGTTCGGCCAGCACCTCTTTGGGCAGCCCCAGCGTCTGGTGGAAGATGCGCTCGATGTAGACCTCGAACCAGGGGTCCGTGTAGCGGAAGGAACCCTGCACCCAGCGCGGCAGTTCCGCATGCGCCTGCCGCATGTGCGCTGCCATCTGCTCCGTGGCGATGTCGCAACCATGCGCGCGGGCAGCCTGCGCGTACAGCTCGAAGCGCGAAGGCTGCTCATGAAGCAGCGTGTTGCCGACATCGAGGAACAGGGCGCGCAGGGCCATGGCTCCAGTCTTCCAAATTCGGACGATCCTTGGGAGACTCTCCGACATGAGTTCCCCCGGTTCCCGGATGCTGGGAGCAGTCCTGCTGCTCCTTCTCACGGCCTGCGGATCCGCCGGCCGCGGTCCGCGCGTCGTGGAATCGACACGCGAGGAAGCCCTCAAGGCGACACGCGCGCAGGATTGGAATCAGGCGGCGGTGCGCTGGTACGCGCTGTTTCAGCGCGATCCCGAGCAGGATATCGAAGCCTGCCGGGAGAGCGCCTTCGCCTTTCTTCAGATCAAGGACGCCCAGCTGGCGAATCGCGTCGTCGATCAGGGACTCAGGTTTCACCCGGAATCCGCGGATCTGCTCGAGCTTAAGGGTCGCGCATTGGCAAGTCAGGGCTTTCATCGTGCGGCGGCGGACAGCTTTGAGCGCGCGCTCGATGTCGACCCTAGTCGCATCGCTCCCGCGTTGGAACTGGGTGATGCGCGCATGCGGCTCGGCCTCGAAGGAGCGGCCGCGCGAGCGTACGAGCGTGCGATCGCGGCGGGAGCCAGCGGTCCGGATGTGTGGGCGAAGCTTGCCAAGGCACGCAAGAACAGCGGCAACATCCGCGGAGCGCTTGATGCCTGGCAGTTGGCGTTCGAAGGCGGCACCGGGCAGACCGATGACCTGCTGCTCGGTGCGCAGGCTTGCGTCGATCCGATGCTGAAAGTGCGCACTGCGGAGGATCTGCAGCTCGGGATTCGCTGGCTGGAGACGATTCTGGAGCGCGAGCCCAACCATGTGCTGGCGCACTTTCAGCTCGGTGTGCTGTGCGAAGCGATGGCACAGGATGACCGTGCGGTCGAAGCGTATCGGCGTGCGGTGGAGCTCGATCCGGGACTGCTGATCGCGCTGCGCAATCTCGCCGTCCTGTACCACGAGCTGGAAAACCGCGAGGGTGTGCGTGAGATGGTCGAGCGTTCACTCGCCATCGAACAGGATCCCGAGCGCCGCAGGGCGCTCTCCGACCTGCTGGAGATGCCGGAAAGCCAGGGCGAGAACAAGTAGCGGCGTGCTCAGCGCTTGACGATGCCGTCGATCGTCTTCTCGATCGTCTGCACGAGCTCGTCTGCAAACTCCTCGCCGAAGTCGTTCGAGATCACATCGATTTCCTCGAACATGTAGCGTCCGCTGGAGCGGCTGAACGGGATGCCGTACTCCCACTTGCTGCCGTCGGAAGAGTGGATCACGACTTCGATCTGGTCGTCGCCGTCGACGGGACGCACCGTGTAGTTCTTGACTTCGTAGCTGCTCATGGACTCAGGGGCTTTCGCGGCGGACAGGCTTCCAGATCTGGAAATCGTGGTAGGGGTGTGTGTCGAAGGTGTCGAGCAGCTGATAGCCGGCTGCCCGCAGCTCGGCTTCCAGTTCGCCGGCTTTGAGCTTGTGATCGGGCTTGGGACCCACCGGCAGAGGACCGGGCTTGTAGTCGAGGATCGCGACGCGGCCGTCGGGTTTCAGCGCCGACTGCAGGGCGCGCATGTAGTTCACCCGGTCTTCCAGATGGTGATAGGTGTCCGCTATGAAGATCAGGTCGAGCTCGCCGGGCGGAAAGTGAGGTGATTCGTACGAGGAAAGCACCGGCACGATCCGCAGCAGCCCATGGGCGCGCATGCGTTCGCGCAGCGCATCGAGCTGGCGCGGCTCCACATCGCTGGCGTAGACGATGCCCTGCGGGCACTGTTGGGCGAAAGCCTCGGCGAAGATGCCCGGGCCGCAGCCCAGATCGCCGATGCGGGCATCGGGCCTGAGCGCCAGCTTCTCCAGCACCAGCGGAATCTGAAAGCGCGCGATGCGCTCTTCGCTGACGAGTGTGCGCAGGTACTGCTCGACATCCGGGTTCCCGTGGCGGTCGCGATTCGTGGCGGCACTGCTCTGGGGCGCGTGGGCGGTTGCGTGGGCGGTTGCATTGGTGTCTGCATGGGCGCTCGCCCCTTCCGGCTGCGCGCTCCGGCAGGCCGGCAATGCCAGCAAGAGATACAGCAGCCAAGCGGCCTTCATCGGACAGGCTCCCTGCGCAGAACGAAAACGCCCACAAGGCTCAATCCCTTGAGGCCCGGAACGTGGTCGAGCAGCGCCAAGGCCGGAATGAGCGCGTTGACGACGCGCAGCTTGCCCGGCGAGAAGGTCTTCGAGAAGTTGGTCTTCTTCTCCTTTTTGAAGCGATAACCCCACGCGCCGGCGGGGTTCATGTGGCGCAGTGAGCGTGTGTCGAAGCCATGCTCGTCCATCAGTCGCTTCAGCGGCTCCTCGTCATAACGCCGGTAGTGCCCGGAGGCCTCATCCATCGCGTTGAAGAGCCCGGACTGCGCTGGCACCTTGAGAACGACCTTGCCGCCCGGCTGGAGGTGGCGCACGAGCTTCTTCACGAAGGCCTGGTCGTCCTCGAAGTGCTCCACGACATCCAGCGCGACAATCGCGTCGAAACGTCGGCCTTGAAGCTCCTTCCAGTCGCCGCGCAGATCGACGCAGGCGGTCTGCACCTTTCCTGACGGATGGCGTGACTCCAGTCGCTTCAGCAGCTCGGGGTTGATGTCCACGCCGAAGACGGAGCGCACCCGCTCGATGTAGTTCTCGATCACCAGACCGGCGCCGCAGCCCAGCTCCAGCACATCGCCCTCGAGTTCACGCTGGAAGTGCGAAGCGATCCAGCCGTAGTAATTGGGCAGCAGCGACATGCGATCCTGCGCCTCGTGGTAGACGAGGTTGGAGCGCTCGCGGACGCTCTCGGAAGATTTTTCCGGCTGCGCGGACATGGCGATGGTCGTGAAGTCTAGCCCGCGAGGACCTCGACGGGGTCTCCGGATCGCAGCAGACCTTCCTGAACAACGCTGCAGACAAAGCCGCTGCGGCCCAGCATCAGGTTCGGAAAGCGCCGATCGACGCTCTTGAGCGTGCCGCAGGGCTCGCGCACATCCGTGAGCTCGATCACGACCTCTGCACCCAGCCGAAGCCGGTTCCCGGGCCTCAGGGGCGCGAAATCGAGCCCATCGATGAGCACATTCTCCCCATAGGAGCCCGGCGCGCTCGCGTTGACGCCATCGCGCTCGAGACTGGCATAGTCGGCCGTCGAGAACAGGCACACGGCGCGCTTGGGCCCGCCGTGCAGCCGGAAACGCTGGCGGTCGCCTTCCAGTCCGCTCGTCGTGACTCGCACGGCATCGACCGGGTGCTTGGGAATGCCACCCGGTCCGATGCAGACGGCCACGACGCGCGCGCTCATTCCTTCAGGAAGAAGTAGTAGAGTTGGCCTTCGGCGCGCGTCGAACCCGCCACGCGCTCGGCCTCATCGCCTGCGCCGAGATAAAGATCCGCACGACCGGCCGTGCGGATGGCGCCACCGGTGTCCTGATCCATGAAGAACTGCTCCACGGCAGTGCTGTCGCCGCCGTAGCCCACCTTGGCGGACACGAAAGTCACGCCACCGCGCGGGAACAGCGTCTTGTCCGTCGCGATCGAGCGCCAGCCGGTCACCGGCACGTTCAGCGAGCCGTGCGGGTTGTGCTCGATCGGCGTGAAGAACACGAACGAGTCATTGCGGTTGAGGAACTCCTCGACTTCCTGCGGATTGGCCTGCGCCCAGCGGCGGATGCCCGCCAGCGACACGGATTCCTTATCGAGCCGCTTCTCCTTGACGAGCTCCTGGCCGAGCGAGGTGTACTTGCGGCCGTTCTTGCCCGCGTAGCCGAGCTTGAGCATCGTGCCGTCTTCCAGTCGAACGAAGGCTGAACCGTTGACATGC
>Ga0209668_10000028_pt1 | contig 60421 bp, 77 predicted proteins | sample FrelakmetPLP11PL_FD_187150 | JGI IMG/M metagenome (GOLD analysis project Ga0209668, IMG submission 187150) | Freshwater lake sediment microbial communities from the University of Notre Dame, USA, for methane emissions studies - PLP11 PL (SPAdes)... | ecosystem: Environmental > Aquatic >...
TCGCACCAACGGATTTGTGATAGCGAATTTTGCTTGTTGCACCCTGCACAAATAGACAAGATTAAAAGCGTTTTAATTATTGTAGTCATTTTTTTTAAATTTTAATAGTGTGTTCAAACACACTTTTCGAATTGATAAAAATATAGGCAATAAAAAAAGCACCTGCCATAAGCAAGTGCAATTTTTAAATGTACAAAGTGTGCTTAAACACACTTTTTGTCTTACGCCATTCCGTCTAATTTGCGCTTTAAAATAGTAATTACGGCGTTAATTTGTTCGGGCGTTAAATCTGTTTTCAATTCGTCTTTATCGTCTATGCTCAATTTAGCATCTCCAAAGGTCAACTTTAATTTGAATTCTGTTTTAGCCTTGTCGTCCTTTTCGCCATTATTTAAGAATTTCAAAAAGTTTTCAATACCATACGAATCTTGATCGCTATCTAAGTAAAGCTTTTTTTCTGTTTCTGTAGTTCTGTTAGCCTTAATACACCTATAGACAAAGGACTTTTTTCTATTAAAATAATCCCATAAAAATTCTTCTACATTCATTACTACTTGATTAGCTTTTAATAAATCTTTGCACTCTTTACTTTTGAAATAGGTTAAACTTTTATCAAATAAATCAGCCATTAATAAAGTGTGTTTGAACACACCTTTCGAATTGCCTTGATTTTTTGCGATGGTCGTTTGAATTAACTCAATTTTTAACCCGTCTTTCAAGTTTACATTTGTTTCGGATAATCTTAATAATGTTTTCATAATAAATAAAATTAAATTGTTTAAATAAATTGTTAGTTAGTATTCCACCATTGGAACGATACAAAGATAGTACATTTTTTGACAATAGCAAGTACAAAAGTAAAATAATTCACTTTTTTTATTTGCGTATGCACTGAAAGCCCCGCCAACACTACGTTTCAGCTTAAAAAAAAGTTTTGTTGCGTATGTTTTGTTAGTTGAATTTAGGTGATGGGCAGTGCTAAAACCCTTACTGCTATTGACTTTCAGCGTTTTTAATGGTGCTTCCCTTGTCTTAGTTAAATCCTGTACACGTGCGCGCGACTAGTAGGTACGCGCGTAAGGGACGGGGCGCGGTGGTGGTGGTGGTGGTGTTTTGGTGGTGGTGGTGGTGGTGGTGGTGGTGTTCGGCGGTGGTGGTGGTGGAAATGGTAGGAAAAACGCCAAAAAACCTAGTAAATACGGGCGTTTCAGCACCCCACACCCCTAAAAAAATGTGGTTTCCGTACGTGGAACGGCGACGCCATACCATACCATCACCCAACTACTACTATTATCTGATAAAAATTAATACCTTTGTAACTCACTAAAACAAATGATTATGTACGGAAAAAATTTAGGAAGTATTTACGGAATAATGGACGATGGTTTAACTGTAAAGGACGGTAGATTGATTAACAATAGGGCGTGTTCAAAGAGCGGAATTGAGAAAGCTGCGGAGTTAAAGAAAGCTTTAAAGCGAGCTGATAAGATTAGTATGTATTCAGAAGCTGTTGCATTGGGTAATATGAAATCAGAAATGATGGAGGAGGGAATGGAGATAATGATGCCATTAAAGTTTAAAAGATAAGAATCGACATATTTTGTGTCGTTTTTAGTGTCGTTTTTATTTTTGTAACTAACTGATTATTAATACTTTATTCTTTTAATGTCGATTATGTCGATTTTAAAGAGAAAATACAGTGAGAGAAAATCATATATAGTAATATAATATATATATATATATAGGGAAAATTTAAAACGACATTAAGGTTTTTATATAAAAGAAAAATAAATTTCTATTATATTATAAATTGGTTTATCTTTGCTTTATAATTTAATTTAATTTTTATGATGGACAGTGCAGGGTATTCACCCAAGAACTTACATTTCGGAGAAGAGGGCCGAAAGAAACTAATCAAAGGAGTAACAACAATGTCTAATGCTGTAAAGAGCACATTAGGACCTGGCGGTAATACTGTCTTGATAGAGTCGGTTAATCACTTACGTGGGATTACTGTAACTAAGGATGGTGTAACTGTTGCTCGTTCTATAGATTTGTTGGACCCTGTTGAGAATTTAGCTGTACGTATGATGAAGGAGGCGGCGGACCAAACTGCAACGAGTGCAGGAGACGGGACTACGACTGCTATTGTATTGACTGAGTCATTGGTATTGGGAGGGCTTGAGTTAATCGAGGACTATCATAACCGGACAGAAGTCTTGCGACATTTATCGGAGATAACTAATAAGGTGGTGGAGAGATTACGAGAGAAGTCTCGGGAGGTAAGTGATGACATGATTGTTGACGTTGCTACTATATCTGCTAACAACGATAGGGCAATAGGGACAATAATAGCTGAGGTCTATGGTGACGTAGGTAAGAATGGTATGGTTACGGTTGAGCGTTCACAGACATCGGACACATATTCAGAGACTACTACGGGCATCAAGGTAGATAGAGGGTATAGTTCGCCATTATTTATAAACGACCAAAAGAGAGACGAGTGTATATTTGAGGACACCATGATCTTGGTGGCTGACGTAGACATAAATAATATATTACAGATAGAGAACATATTAAAACCAATTATCAACGAGGGTAAGAAGTTATTAATTATAGCTCCATGTAATTCGAATGTGGTGAACACATTGGCAGCGAATGTGATGAAGGGTAACTTAAAGATATGTGTAGTAGCTCCGCCTAACTTTGGATACAAGCAACATGAGTTGATGCAAGACATAGCGATAAGTGTGGGTGCTACATATTTCAGTGAGGGTACGGGTGATGACTTGAGTCATATAAACTATACTGACTTGGGACATGCTGCGAAGGTCATAATTGGCAGGGACAAGACGGTGATACTAAAGTCAAACGAGAATGTAAACCAAGCAGAGATAGACGAGCGTGTTAAGCAATTATGGGACGCACATAAGTTAGCGAAGCGAAAGGATGACAAAGACTTTATAGTTGAGCGTATAGCATCCTTAACAGGTGGTATAGGTGTGATATTTGTTGGTGGTAATACTGACTTGGAGCAGAAGGAGTTGTATGACAGGGTTGATGACGCTGTGTGTGCAGTTCGTTCAGCACTAGAGGAGGGTATATTAGCAGGTGCAGGTAAGACTTTATATGAGATTAGCTTCGAAGAGTTCTTAAAGAATGGTCATAGTATGGAGCAGGAGATAGCTCGTACTATTTTCAGAAATGCATTAAGGTCTCCATTGGTTCAGATATTACAAAATGCAGGGATATTGGTTGACAATGTGTACAGCAATGAGGTAAAAGATGGACATGGGTACAACTTAAAGACAGATGAGATGGGTGACTTGATTGAGATGGGTGTAATTGACCCATTAAAGGTTACAAGGAGTGCGTTACAGAACGCGGTGAGTGTAGCGACAACGATACTAAGTACAAATGCTATTATTACAATGGCACGAACATATGACTCAAACTAATATGAAGCCAATCGGGAAATACATTATTGTAAAAAACATTAATGAAGAGGTAAAGACTGAGTCGGGACTAATTTTATCAGGAGAGGACACCAATCAGTTAAGGTACAAGCGTGCTATTGTTCAGTGTTCAGGCACTGACGTGGCTAATATAAAGGAAGGTGATGAGATATACTACGACAAAGGTCGTAGTTTCACGATGATAATCAATGATATTCAGTGCACTATAATTGTAGAGGGGGACGTAGTGGTGGTATTATAGTTCGTTAACGGTCCTTTTCTTACCTTTAAATGACTTATTCATTTCTATAATCATATTCCTGTAGACTTTGTCGGTGTATTTGACATTTTTGTTAAACATCTTATTGTTTTGTCCCATTGGTATCTCTTCACCGCTCAACATTTGATATATTGACACGATTAGTCTGCTTGTTTTGTATGGAAGGGTGTAGACTGCTCGACTTCCTTTGAAGCCTCTGCGAAATACAACTATCCAACCGTCTCTTAGTAGGCAATCAAACCTAGTTTTGTTCCAGCTCATAAGTGAGTCAAACTCTTTAAATTTATCTTTATCAAAATAATGTTCTGAGTTCAAGAACAGTATCATATCAAGGTCTGCTTGGGTTAGACCGTACCTTTCTTTAACGTAATATCTTATTACCCTCCAATATTTTAGGTAATCATTAGTTATTTTTCTCATTTGATTTAATTTTATTACTTTTGTAAAGATAAATCAATTTTTTATAATAAAAAACTAAAAAGCTATGTTGACTCCTAGAAACAAAAGAGTAAAAAAAGAGACAGTTATTACTGAAAGTAATCCAAATAGCACTTCTGCTACACAAACTAAAACAGTTCTTAGAAGAGATGGTGTTACGCCTAGAAAAACTGTGGTAACAGATTACACTAATACTTATAATGAGAAGGGTGATATGTATGGTGGTAGTAAAATAGAGGGTGTTGTCAAGAAAAAATATGATAAAAAGGGTGACCTAAAAGCTATTATAACTAAGGGAAATCCTGTGTCTAAAATAAGACCAATGGGTGATACTCCATTATCAACTTCTCCAATAGTTAAATTTCAATAATTAAAAGCTAAAAGCTATGTTTAAATCTAAACAAAACGGGATTGCTAAAGCAAGACCAAATGGTGATACACCATTGTCACTTACTCCTACACCTATGTCATATGTTCAAGCTATGGGTAATGCTAAAAAGAAATCAGATTGGGAGCTTGCAAATGAAGCTGCAAAGAAGGCTGAGAAAGATGCAAAGAATAGATTGAAGTCAGAAAAAGCAGAGTCTTCTCTGATGGAACAAGCAGAGTCAAAGAAAAAGAATAAATAAAAACTAAATCCTATGCTATGGGAAATAAAATTAATAATAGGGGCCAATTAGTTTCGACAGGTGTTTCTACAGAGGACAATAAGACAACTCTTGATAAAATAGCGTTTAATAATTCGGCTATAGAGGCGATTCAAAAAAATGCTGCTGAAAGAGATGCATTAAGGAAAAAGAATAAAGAAACTTCTGATGCAGCACGCGCACGAAGAAAGGCTAATAGAGAGTCAAGCGGAAGTGGAGGTAGCTTAAGAGGATTATCAGTTCTTAATGGCCCTTTTGCGGGCAATAGTGGCGTAAGCTAATGGCGACTAAAGAAAATATGAAATGCAATAGCCCGGTTCCTTCAAATAGGCCGGGTAAAAAGAAAATGGTCAAGGCCTGTAGCAATGGTGTTGAGAAGCTTCTTCATTTTGGCGCAAAGGGTTATGGTAATAACTATAGCCCTGTAGCGAGAAAAAGTTTTAAGGCACGACACAGTTGTGATACAGCAAATGACAAGTTAACACCAAGATATTGGGCCTGCAAAAATCTATGGGCAGGCCCGGGTGGAGCAACTACTCCTAATCCAAGTAATCGCAAAGGAAAATACTGATGAAAAAAATAATTGAGAAAGCAAAGCAATACGAGTCTAAGAAGTCATTAGACGGTAAGATGAAATTCTTAAAGGGGAATGTAGGTAAAGTTGTCACAAATGTTGCCAATAAAAAAACCAAAAAGTAATGCCAAAAGACGCATGTTATTCTAAAGTATAAAGATATGGCAACTCAAAAATTTATGGGAAGCAATCAGCTAATAGATCGTTTAGCGAATCAAGTTGGCAGTAAGGCAGTAGCTATAGCTATTTTGCAAAAAAGAGGTCATCTAAAAGAGGATGGAAGAACATTTACTGAAGAGGGATTGAAAAGAAATGCAATGACTGCATCTCAAAGAGCAAAGGATAGGGCATCTAAAAGAACAGGTGAGCCAACAAGTAAATTCACTTATGACCCTAATACAAACACTGCAAAAAAAATAAGATAATTTTATTATCTTTGTAAAAAAAAACAATCATGGCAATTATATCAAGCACAGAACAATTCATTGGTTTTCCACCAACTTTAGACACTACTGAAAGAAGGTCTGCATTAATAAACGCAGAGAGTCAACCATATACAATGCAAGACTTCATCGACACTATAAACGCAGGTGGCGGTGCATTAGTAGGTACACAATATGTATTTGTACAAGCTAACGGAACAGATGTTGCAAATGCAGCAGAGTTACAGGCGGCTTATATTACTGCTCAAACTATGTCTCCATCAGCAACAAATAGAATAACTATTATAGCAGCTCCGGGAAATTATAATTTTGGTGGATTTTCATTTGTAATGAACATCGACTATATTGACTTAGTTTCTTTAGATGGTAATTCAAGTATAATATTCAACTCTAATCTAGGAGGTGCAATTGCAGTAGTAGCATTTGATACCTTTGTTAAGGGGGTAGATGTATTAACTAAGAACTTCTTTGTTGGAAACTCTTTGCTTTCAATTGTAATAGAAAATTGTAAGGGTGGTGACTATTCGTTTGGTGGATTTACCACGGCAAGTGGAACATTTATTAATTGTGTAGGTGGTGACTATTCATTTGGTGGTTCCGGTGGAGATGCATCAGGAACATTTATTGGATGTACAGGAGGTCAAGCGTCATTTGGAGGTTTAACTGCATTTGGAAGTTTTACTGATTGCTTATCTTCAGACGCAGGTTTTGCATCAAATGGTCATGCAGGTGGTACGTTTACTAATTGTGTAAGCCGTGATACTACATTTGCTTATTCATTTGGGGGATATGGTCTTGCAACAGGAACATTTAGAAGGTGCATAGGTGGTGTAGGTTCATTTGCAGGTGATGGAGGTGCTTCAGGAGTATTCTCTAATTGCGAAGGATCACTTGACTCTTTTGGTGGTGCATCAGGTACTTTAACAGGTCAGTTATACTATTGTAGATTAACATCACCAATAAGCACGTTTCAAACAGTATCAGGTGCAGGTAGAACTGTATTGTGTATAGATGGATTAAATAATCAAAATAATCAATAACATGAAAAATTTTAAATCAACAAAAATAGGTACTTGGGTAGAAATACTAGAAGTAGAGATGACAGAAGAGCAAAAGTCTATTATGATGTCATTTGATAGAAAGGCTATGGCTTCAGTTATGTCTGACATTGAAGATAAGAGAACAAAAAAAATTACAGCTAAGAACTCAACTGATTTGAAAGCTTTTTATAATAAAATGGTTCCTGTATTAACTAATACAGATGTTTATGAGCTGATTTGTGTAGAGTTATCTCAAAAAGATGACGGTAATTTTGCAGGTCTTTTAAACTGTAGAGTTAACGGTGTACAAAAGCAAATTAGAGCTTAAAAAAAATAAATAATTTCATTACCTTTGTAAGAAATAAGTAATGGCAATTATACCTAGCACGGAACAATTTATTGGAATCTCGCCAAATGTAAACACTTCTGAGAGGAGGTCTGCATTAGTAAATGCAGACAGCGAGCCATACACAATGCAAGACTTTATTGACACCATTGGTCCCGGACAAGTTGGTCCACAAGGTCCTCAAGGAATTCAAGGTATTCAGGGAGTAAGTGGTACTTCAGGATTAGAAACATACATAAGGTATTCTCCAATATTTCAGGCAACAGGAATGACTTTTACGGGGAGTGGTGTAAATTATCCTACATATAATTCTTATTATATAAAATCAGGGTTGTTAGTTAGTTTTGTAATAGAAATTGATTTTACAACTGTTACTAATTTTGGGACAGGTCAGTATAAAGTAGAATTGCCATTTACACCTGCTTTTGCTTATAATCATTTTAGTGGATGGATTTGGGCTGACCCAAATATTAGTCCTGATACAGGTACAGGTCATACAATATTAAATGCTGATACATCCGGAATAACTACAGTATTAGATTTACATTATTTAAAACAAAGTGGAGGCGCCAATTCACCAATAAGAGAAGGTTTGTGGGTACAGGGTACACCTGTTGCCTTAACTACAATTAGTAAGGCTTATGTTAATGGTACTTACATTGCTTTATCTTAAATAAAAACATTAAAAAAAAATAAAATAATTTCATTACCTTTGTAAAAAATAACAGACAAACAATTTTGCTAACTTTATAAAAAAAACAAACCATGCCAATTATCCCAAGTTCAGAACAATTTATCGGATTTTCTCCAAATGTAAATACTGACGAGAGAAGGTCAGAGATAATAAATGCAGAGAGTGCTGCATATACAATGCAAGACTTTATTAATACTATTGGTTCTGTTCAAGGAGCTCAAGGAGTTCAAGGTATTCAAGGGGTTCCGGGAGTTGCAGGTCCTCAAGGTGTTCAGGGAGTTGCAGGTGCTGTAGGTGCTACGGGAGCTCAAGGCCTTCAAGGTTTAACAGGAGCTGTTGGGCCTATAGGTTTAACAGGATTAACAGGTGCTCAAGGATTGCAAGGATTACAAGGTTCTCAAGGTGCAGCCGGACCTGTTGGTCCTGCCGGATTAAATTGGCAAGGTGGTTGGAGCGCTTTAGGTGTTTATGTAGTTGATGATGCAGTAGGATATGGTGGTGCTTCTTATTTTTGTATAAATAATATTGGACCTGTTCCTACTACTCCTGATTTAGACCCTACTAATTGGGCATTACTTGCATCGCAAGGTGCAGTTGGTCAGCAAGGTGCTCAAGGTCTTCAAGGTGTTCAAGGTTTAGTTGGTCCTCAAGGTTTAGTTGGTCCTCAAGGATTAACAGGTTTAACAGGGGCTACAGGCCCCACGGGTTTAGCAGGTGCTACGGGTGCTCAAGGATTGCAAGGAATTACAGGTGCAACAGGTCCTCAAGGCGTTCAAGGTATTCAAGGGTTACAAGGTATACAAGGATTACCGGGACAAGGGTTTGCTTCAATTGATGGCACACCATTACTGAGTGTCGTTCCGGTTGTTTCATATGTAGTTGATTATATTACTATCCCTGCAAATACATATAATAGTCTAACTAAAGCTATTTTGGACTTAACAGGACAATTAAGTAAAAGCACTACTGCAGCAAGGTTTACATATGAGCTATGGTTAACAGATGTATTACAAATTGTTGATACTCCTTTTAATAATAGCAGTAATCCAATTAAAATTGCAGGAGCAAGAACAGCAGCAGCAGCTCAGAAAACAATAAAACTAGACAAGTCTTTTGTAATAGATGGGCAAGAAGTTTACTATTTTGATATTGTTAATACATTTCAATCAAATAGTGACAATGCAATCTTGTCATCATCAGCATTATATGATGCTGCTATATTTGATGGTGTGCCACAGCTAGCTAGCAATACATATCTTGCCCCTATTGATTGGTCTTTAGATTGGTATATTGCAGGTGTGGTAATAACAGAAGATATTACTGAATCTCTTAAGTTTAGATGGACTTCACTTAAATAATAATATAAATGAAAAATGTTAGAGGGTTAGGAGATGTTATTGAAAAAATAACAACGTCTACAGGTATTAAAAAAGCAGTAAATACTGTTTCAAAAGCTGTAGGTAAAGATTGCGGATGCGAAAAACGAAAGGAGGCATTAAACAATCCTAATTTACTTGTAAATAAAATGTTTAATCGTAAAAAATAATATTATGAAGACCAAGAAAGTTATTGCAAAAAAAGCCGCTCCTAAAGTGATGGTTGGTAAAAAAACAGCTTTTGATATTAAAGAAGCTAGTAATCAAAACTTAACTGCAGGCGCAAGAAATAATTATGCGAAAAACGCACAAGCAGCTATGAAAAATGCTAAAAAAAAATAAGCCATGCCAAATTTAAAACTTCAAACAAGTAGAGCGTTAAAAGTTATCCCTTCTAATAGAACGAACATTCCTATGCCAAGAGCTATTACAAGTGGAACGGCAACGGCAACTCTTGCAAATAAGCTTGTAGACGCTACAAAAGACTTCATAGCATTAGGTGTTCAGGTAGGCGATATTGTGTATAACACAACTACTCCTAATGCATCAATGGTTACAAAGGTAGATAGTGCTACGGTATTATCTCTAAATGCTAATTTCTTGACTATAGGGGATAAGTATACATTATATTCAGGAACTAATTTTTCAGGTTCAATTGAGCCTTGTGTTTTATATGCAGGAGCACCCGGAAATATTGAGGTTGTTACTGCAGGAGGAGATACTGTTATTTTTAACGGATTACAAGCAGGTACGTTTATTCCTGTTCATGTGATAAAGGTAATTCCTGATTTTACAACTGTAACAGATATTATAGCTCTTTGGTGATGATACAGATAGGAATAAATATAGCAATAAAATAAACTTAAAGCGTTATGCAAAAAAATTATTTTGTAATTCTTTATTTTATAATGGGTTTTCTTGCTTCATTTTCAATGATGTTAAATAATGGAGAAATTTATATAAATCTTCTTGGAATAACTTTTTTTTTCTATTTAGCTTTTACACTTACTGATTCAATCGAAAACTTAGACTTATGAGAATGCAACTAGCAATATTATTAGCAACAATTAAACAATCATCTTTACAATTATTAACAGTGATAGGAGCTTTCTTTTTACCTATATCAGGTATACTTTTTTTAATAGGTTTTTCTATTGTAGTAGATACCTTAACGGGAATATGGAAGTCTAAAAAGTTAAAAATAGCTATTACCTCACGTAGGTTATCTGCTATTGTTTCAAAAATGTTCTTATATGAACTTGCAGTGATTGGTTTCTACCTGATAGATTTTTGGATTTTAAATGATATTATTATGAAGTTTTTTTCAGTACCTTTAATGCTAACTAAAATACTTTCATTAGTATTGGTATCAATAGAAGTGATGTCAATCAATGAGAACTATAAAGCGGTTAAAGGTATAGATATTTGGCAAGGAATGAAAAACTTGTTTGCACGAGCAAAAGAAATTAAAACAGATATCAATGGAATTAGACATAACCAAGATAGTTCAGAAACGTCTATCTAACGACCAATTTTTTCAAGAAGAACATCCGAAAAAACAAATCTATTTACACCATACAGCCGGAGGCCCAAGTGCCGTTTCGGTTGCTAGTTATTTCCAACAAAAGGAAGGTAGGGTTGCAACAGCTTTTGTTATTGGAGCAGATGGAACGATAGTTCAGTTGTTCAGTTCTAAGCATTGGGCATACCACCTTGGATTGAAACCCGAAGTATTTGCAGAAAAGGGAGTAGATTATAAGAGTTTAGATAAAATATCTATAGGTATTGAAATTTGCAATTATGGTCCACTTGCCAAAAGAAACGGATACTTCTATAACTATGTTGGAGGTAAGGTAGACAGATCGCAAATCACTGAATTAAAAAGTAAGTACAAAGGGCATATTTGGTGGCAAAGATACACTGATGAGCAAATAGAATCTACAAGACAGCTTCTAGTCTATCTATGCGATACTTATGGAATTAGTAAGGAGTATGCTGATGTAATTTTCGATATTGATAAGAGAGCTTTAAAAGGGGAGAATGGAATATTTACCCATAACTCTGTTCGTCATGATAAGTCAGATGTTTTTCCGCAACCTAATTTAATAGAAATGTTAAAGTCTCTTAAGGATGGTTGTGTATAGGCATATCAGAAATGATAAGAATGAGCCATTTTATATTGGTATTGGACAATCCATAAAAAGAGCTTTTAAAAAAGATGGAAGAAATAATTTATGGGAAAAAATTATCAACAAAACATCTTATCGTATAGAAATACTCTTTGATGGTCTATCTAAAGAAGAGGCCTGTGAAAAGGAAAGAGAATTTATTAAATTGTATGGAAGAATTTGTGATAATACAGGATGCTTATCAAATATCACAGTAGGAGGAGATATACTTTTAGGAAATGAGAATCCAATGTATGGTATAGGAGAGAAGGTTGAGATAGATGGGGTAGAATACAAATGTATAGTAGAAGCAGCAAGGGTATTGTGTAAACATGAAAAAACCATAATTTATAGGTTAAAATCATTAGGTTTTCCAAACTATATTAAACTGTCTAATAATCACAATCAAAAAAGATTAAGTAAAGAGGAGGTTTTAATATTTTTAAAGGAAAAGAACTCAGGGGTAAATAATAGAATGTATGGTAAAAATCACACACAAGAGACAAAAGATAAAATAAGCAAAATAAATACAGGTAAAAAAAGAAGTGAAAGTTTTAAAGAAGAAGCAGCCTATAATAAAAAAAATAGAGTAGAAGTTATTTTGGAAAAACAAGGTGTTAGCCTTGATTTTATTTCTAAATCTGCAGCATCAAAATATATAGGGGTAAATTTATCATCAGTTTGTAGAGCTCTTTCTAAAAATAAAACATGCAAGGGTTACCGTATAATATTAAAAGATAAGTAAAATAATTAATTACCTTTGTAAAATAACAAATAATTATAATGGCAAAGATTAAACTAGACGTAACAAAAAAAGTAAAACCAAAGGTTAAGCGTGCAAATATTCATGCAAAGAGTAAGACCTCTACTTTAAAGTCAAGTAAGAATTACAAGAAGACATATACACGACAAGGGAGATGAGAAATTTTTTAGCAGGTACAACTAAGGGCACGTCTAAAACGGCAAAGTATTATCATGAAAATCCTGAAGCAAGGAAGAAGAAGGTTAAATACGACATGAAGTATCAAGATACTGAAGAACGTAGAGAATATAGGAGAGACCTTCAACGTATAAATAGAAAGAATGGAACGGCAGGGAACCATGATGGTAAAGATGTCGCTCATGTATCTAAGACAAAAACAATATCTCAATCTCAGTCTGCAAATAGAGCAGATAAAAAAAGAAACTTTTTTAAAAAGAAATAATGAGGTTATTATCTGTATTTATAGCCCTGTGCTTACTTGTTGGTTGCTCAGAGGCTAGAAAGGCTCAATACCACTATAAGAAGGCATTAAAGCATGGCTTAAAGGTTGTAGAAGACGCCGACACTATAAAGATAAACACAATCGATTCTATTGCTGTAATAATAAATGATACTATTGTATGGGAGAAGTATGTGACTACTAAAGATACTATAATTAAGTTTAATAATATTTACATACCTAAAACTAGATGGCAAACTAGAATTGAGTATCGTTATAAGACCAAGGTACTTAAACAAGATGTATTAAAATACAAGTATATTTATAAGGACTCAAAGCAAAGAGCAAAAGAAAAACGTGGCATTAATTGGCAGTTGTTTTTTTGGGGATTAGCAACAGGTGTGCTTCTTTCTTTTCTATGGAAGTTGTTTATTAAAAAAATACTATCTTTGTAAGAAATTAACTTAAATTAAATAAAATGGGTAAGATAGAAAACAACGATGTTCAAGATGTTATTTTTGTAACAGACGAAGAATTAAAAAACATCAGAGAGATGAATAGTGATTTTTCTAAAGCAAAAATGAATCTTGGTGATTTAGAATTGCAAAAGTATAGCTTGATAAAATACATAGATGGTATCAAGGATGTTTTTACAAAACACGAAAAGACCTTAATGGAAAAGTACGGCAATGATGCGGTAATAAACATTGAGACGGGAGAAGTAACAAAAAAACAATAACAAGATGGGAAAGATAAGCACATATAATGTAGTTGTACCTGAATTAAGTGATATACTAATTGGAACAGAGGTAACGTCAAACAATGCAACTAAAAACTTTTTAGTAGCTAACATATTGCGTCTATTACCGGGTGTTGTTTTACAATTACCAATTTATGCTGGTAATGCTGCTGCATTAGCAGGAGGTTTAGTTATAGGTCAATTATTCAGAGACGCATCAGGTCTTGTGAGAATTGTTATTTAATTTAATCTCACATGGAAATAAGAAAAATTTCTATTGGTCCTGATTATAAGGGGGGGGCAATGCATTATATTGTAGGGCAAAAAATCTTAAATGATACTAACGAGATACATATAATAAAGCTTGAGGATTCAACTCAGTCTATAAAAATATATATCATCAACGAAGCAAATGAAATACTTTTGTGGAAAGAATTTACACATACCATTCCAATTTCTATTGAATATAATATATTCTATTAATGAAATCACCATTTTACTTTATTGTTGAGTCTTTAATAAATAAAAGGTACAACAATACAAAATCCATTAGTGGACTCGATGTTATTATAAGTACATCTGAAGAAGACTATATATCTTCAAACAGACTTGCTAAAGTAATAGAGGTACCATTAGGGTATTCGGGTCCAATATCACCCGGAGATATATTACTTGTTCATCATAATGTTTTTAAATTCTATTATGACATGAAGGGTAATCAAAAAAGCGGAAAAAGTTTTTTTAAGGATGACATATTTTTTGTTGAACTAGACCAATTTTTCATGTACCAAAAAGATGGTGTGTGGAATGCTTATGATAAGTATTGTTTTGTAAAGCCAATAGATGCTATTGACTCTTATATAAAGAAGCCTTTTAGCAATGAGCCATTGATGGGTGAAATGCTATATCCAAATGATTACTTAATTTCAAAGGGAATAAATAAGGGGGATATGGTATGCTTTTCTCCCGACAGCGAATATGAATTTACTGTTGATGATGTTATGATGTACAGGATAATGGATAGTCAGATAACAATGAAACTATGACAACTAAAGAAATAAAATTAAAGATAATAGCTGCAGGGCATAAAGCAGTTGAGCAGTTAATAAAAGTAGCTGAAGAAGATATTATAAAGCTAGACTCTGAAGATGAGTTGGCAGCAGATAGATTAAAGAACGCTGCTATGACAAAAAAATTAGCGATATTTGATGCTTTCGAGATATTAAATAGAATAGAATCAGAAAGAGAAGGCATAGAGTCTTTAGAGAAAGGAATAAGTAAAACAGATACTAAACAAGGATTCGCTGAAAGAAGGTCAAAATAATATATACAGCATACAAAAAGATTTTGTATCGCAAACGGTAATGTCCAATAAGAATAGGGCTAGGTCTTGGATATACGGATATAATGAGAAGTATGATATTGTTGTAATATCAAAAAATGGTCAAATAGGTCAGATAGTAAATATATCAGGAATAAACATTGGTCTGCCACCTGTACCTGATAAGGTATATAAAAGAAGCGAAATTAAAGCTGAACAATATTGGCAAAGAGAAGAGTTGCCAAGAGAGTTGTTAAAAATACCATCAATTTTTATTTGGAATGAAATGCCTTCTCAGTTTAAAGACAGATGGGTAGATTATATTGAGAATGAATTTGATTGTAGAGAAGCAGGGTTTTGGTTCTATAATAATGGGGTGCCCACATATATAACAGGGTCCCATTATATGTATTTGCAATGGGCAAGTATTGATGTTGGATATCCTGATTTTCGAGAAGCAAATAGAATCTATTGGATTTTTTGGGAAGCTTGTCGTGCTGACACTCGTTCTTTTGGAATGATATATCTAAAAATAAGAAGGTCAGGTTTTTCTTTTATGTCATCCTCAGAATGTATCAATGTAGGAACTCTTGCTAGAGATGCAAGGGTTGGTATCCTGTCAAAGACAGGGGCAGATGCTAAGAAAATGTTTACAGATAAGGTTGTTCCAATTAATAGTAGGCTTCCATTTTTCTTTAAGCCAATTATGGATGGAATGGATAAGCCAAAAACTGAATTGGCATTTAGAATACCTGCATCTAAGATTACCAAGAAAAATATGTATAATGCTGAGGCTAATGACCTTGATGGATTAGATACAACTATAGATTGGAAGAATACAGAAGATAACTCTTATGATGGGGAAAAGTTATTATTTTTAGCTCATGATGAATCAGGTAAATGGACTAAGCCAAATAACATAAAAGAAAATTGGAGGGTTACTAAAACTTGTCTACGATTGGGGTCTAAAATTATTGGTAAGTGTATGATGGGTTCTACATCAAATGCTTTGTCAAAAGGAGGAAGTAACTTCAAGGATATATATGAAGACTCAAATACCTCTCATAGAAATGCAAATGGTCAAACAAAAAGTGGATTGTATTCTTTGTTTATACCTATGGAGTGGAATATGGAAGGCTTTATAGACTTATATGGTTGGCCTGTATTCAAGGCTCCTGAATCCCCAATTATGGGTGTAGATAAATTGCTAATAAAAAATGGAGCTATTGATTATTGGGAAGCTGAGGTAAATTCTTTAAAAAGCGATGCTGATGCTTTAAATGAATTTTATCGCCAATTTCCAAGAACAGAGTCACATGCTTTTAGAGATGAAAGTAAGCAGGCAATATTCAACCTTACAAAAATATACCAACAGATAGATTACAACGACTCAACAATAAAAGGACATCATACTACTCGTGGAAGCTTCCATTGGTTAGATGGTGTTCAAGATACTAAAGTTGTTTGGACACCTGACAATAGGGGTAGGTTTTTGGTAAGTTGGATACCTCAAAAGGGACTCCAAAATAATGTATATAATAGAAACGGAATATACCATCCTGGCAATGAGCATATAGGTTCATTTGGATGTGACTCCTACGATATATCTGCAGTAGTTGGAGGCAGAGGGTCTAATGGGTCTTTGCATGGCATGACTAAGTTCCATATGGACGAGGCTCCTGTAAATGAATTTTTCTTAGAGTATGTGGCTAGACCACAAACAGCAGAGATATTTTTCGAAGAGGTCTTGATGGCTTGCATTTTTTATGGTATGCCTATATTAATAGAGAACAATAAGCCTAGGCTATTGTATCATTTTAAAAATAGAGGGTACAGGGGATTTTGTATGAACAGGCCTGATAAGTTGTACTCTAAGTTATCAAAGACAGAGCGGGAGCTTGGTGGTATACCAAACTCATCTGAAGATGTAAAGCAATCTCACGCATCAGCTATTGAATCTTATATTGAAAAGTTTATCGGTATGGATTTAGTAGGAACGTATAGAGATTCAGATGAGATAGGCACGATGCCATTTACTAGAACATTAGAAGATTGGGCTAAATTTGATATAAATGATAGAACAAAATTTGATGCTTCAATTAGTTCCGGATTGGCTATAATGGCAAATCAAAAACATATATATATACCTGAGAAAAAAGAATCAAAAATTAGCATTACCTTTGCAAGATACAGTAATGATGGAAACAACAGTCAATTAATCGAATGAAAGATACGATAATAGATATAACCTCTGCTTCATTCCCAAGTCAGTTAGCAACGGACAGCGAAAAAGCAACAGAAAAATTTGGACTCCAAGTTGGACAAGCTATTCAATATGAGTGGTTTAGAAAGGATGGTGGGTCATGTAGATTTTATAGTCAATGGAAAGATTTTCATAGACTAAGACTGTACGCAAGGGGGGAACAATCCATAGCAAAATATAAAAATGAGCTAGCAATAGATGGTGATTTATCATACTTAAATTTAGATTGGACACCTGTGCCTATACTTCCTAAATTTGTGGACATTGTAGTTAATGGAATGTCTGATAGATTATTTAAGGTTAAGGCATACTCTCAAGACGCAATGTCTCAGCAAAAGAGAAGTAAGTTTCAGGATATGGTTGAAGGTCAAATGGTAGCTAAGGTTCCACTTGAGATTATCCAAGAGAAAACAGGAGTTGACCCATTTATTATGCCTCCCGAGCAACTTCCAAAGACAGATGAAGAGTTAGCATTATTTATGCAGTTAAACTATAAGCCTGCAATTGAGATTGCTGAAGAGGAGGCTATTAATACCATATTTGATGAGAACCATTATCAAGACATTAGAAAAAGAGTAGACTATGATTTGACGGTAATAGGTATTGGTATAGCAAAGCACGAGTTTCTATTAGGGACAGGTGTTTCTATTTCATATGTAGACCCTGCAAATGTAGTTTATAGTTATACAGAGTCTCCAACTTTTGATGATTGCTTTTATTGGGGTGAAATAAAAACACTTCCAATTTCAGAGTTGTTAAAAATCAAGCCTTCTTTAAAGAAAGAAGAGTTAGATAAAATATCTAAAAGCAGTCAAGGTTGGTATGATTACTATAATGTAGCTCAATTTTATGAGAATAGTCTTTTTTATAAAGACACTTGTACGTTGCTTTATTTTAATTACAAGACAACAAAGAAAATAGTATATAAAAAGAAACTACTTGAGGGTGGTGGAACTAGAGTGATTGAAAAAGATGATACATTCAACCCTCCGGTTGAAATGATGGAAGAGAACAATTTTGTTAAGATTGAGAAAACAATTGATGTTTGGTATGACGGGGTAATGGTTATGGGAACAAACATAATTATAAAGTGGGAGATGGCAGAGAACATGGTTAGACCCAAGTCAACTTCTCAGCACGCTCTTCCAAACTATGTTGCTAACGCTCCACGTATGTATAAAGGAAACATTGAGTCTTTAGTTAGACGAATGATTCCATTTGCAGATTTGATACAGATAACACACTTGAAGTTACAGCAAGTTATTGCAAGGGTGGTACCTGATGGTGTATTTATTGATGCCGATGGTTTAAATGAGGTTGATTTAGGAACGGGTGCTGCATATAATCCTGAAGACGCATTAAGGTTGTATTTCCAAACAGGTAGTGTCATCGGAAGAAGTTATACTCAAGAGGGTGATTACAATAATGCTAAAGTTCCAATTACTCAATTAACTTCAAATTCAGGGTTAAGTAAAACTCAAATGCTCATATCTAACTATAATCATTATATGGATATGATTCGTTCTGTAACAGGATTGAATGAGGCAAGAGATGGAAGCACTCCTGACCCCAACTCATTGGTTGGTGTTCAGAAGCTTGCTGCATTAAATTCAAATACAGCTACAAGACATATCCTTGAAGGAGCATTGTATATCTATAGGAGTTTAGCAGAAGCATTAACATATAGAGTTGGAGATATATTACAGTATGCAGACTTCAAAGATGACTTTGCAAATAAGATTGGAAAATATAATGTTTCAATATTAAATGATATTTCGGATTTATATATTTATGACTTTGGAATCTTTATTGAAGTATCTCCTGATGAAGAGCAAAGAGCACAGCTTGAAGCAAATGTACAGATGGCTTTATCTAAGGGGGATATAAATCTTGAAGATGCAATTGATATTCGTGAGTTAAGAAACCTTAAGCTTGCTAATCAGTTGTTAAAGATGAAGAGAACTCAAAAGCAAGATAGAGAAAGTCAAGACCAAATGCAGATGCAAGCAATGCAGGCGCAACAACAATTAAAGTCTCAAGAGTTAGCAATGCAAACTGCTATGCAGAAGATACAAATGGAGTCTGAGGCAAAAATGAGATTAAAAGAAGCAGAGGTTCAATTTAATATCCAACAATTAACAGCAGAGGCTCAACTTAAAAAAGACTTAATGGCTGTAGAGTTTGGTTATAATATGCAACTAAATGGTCTTACACAAAACAATCTGAAGGTTAGAGATGATGAGAAAGAAACTGCTAAGTCTAAAAGAATAAGCCAACAGAATACTGAGCAATCAAAATTAATAAACCAACGAAAAAATAATTTACCTCCTCAAGACTTTCAATCGAATGAAAATAACATAGACGGGTTTGATGTTGCTCAACCTAAAACTATGAATTTTGAATCAAATGAAGATAGTTTAGATGGGTTTGATATGAGTGAATTTACACCTCGTTAAAATATCAATTATTTTTATATAACTTTGTAAAAAATTAAATCAAATAAAATGGAAATTAAAGTAAGAGCAATGGGCGATGTGGAAACAAAAAGCGTTGCACAAATAGAAGAAGAGTTGCTAGTTAAGCACGAAGAATCACTATCAACAGATAATGTGGCTCAAGAGCAAGAACAAGAGCAAGAGCAAGAACAAGAAGTAGCTGAATTTGAAACACAGGAAGAGTCCTATGAGGAAGAGTTGAGTGAAGAAAAAGTTCTTTCATATATTGGGAAAAGATATAATAAAGAAATTAGTTCATTTGATGAACTGATGGCGGAGAGGCAATCTAGTGAAGAAATCCCTTCAGATGTAGCTGCTTATATGAAATATAAGAAAGATACGGGAAGAGGATTTGAAGATTTCATAAAGTTAAATAAAGACTTTGACAATATGGATTCTGATGGCTTAATAAAAGAGTATCTACAATCTACGAATTCAGAGTTGGATTCCGATGATATAGATGCATTGATGGAGGATTATCAATATGATGAGGACATCGATGATGAATCTTTTATTAAGAAAACAAAGATTGCAAAGAAGAAGGTTATTGGGGAAGCCAAGAAATACTTCAATCAACAGAAAGAACAATACTCGGTTCCTATTGAGTCAATAGGGGTTGGTGTTCCGGATGAAGAAAAAGAGGTATACGAGGCATACAAACAATACACCAAAGAAGCAGCGACTATTGACGAATCAAACAAGCGCAAGCGTGAATGGTTTGACCAAAAGACAAGTGAGGTTTTAAGCGATGATTTCAAAGGTTTTGATTTCAACATAAACGACAAAAAACTTTCATTTTCTCCCGGTAGTTTAAGCGAGATTAAAAAGAATCATGCAACCCCTCAAAACTTTATAAACAAGTTTTTGGATGAGAATGGTTTAATGAAAGATGCGGAGGGATACCATAGGTCTTTAGCTATGGCAATGAACCCCGATAAGTTTGCTAAGTTCTTTTATGAACAAGGACAAGCTGATGCTACTGATGATGTTACGCGTAAGATTAAAAACATAAACATGTCTGAACGTAAGGTGTCTGAAGCTAGCACAAAGGTTGATGGAATGCAGGTCAAGTCTCTAAGCCCTGAATCCGGTAACGGATTAAAAATTAGAAGTATGAAAAGAATTTAAAACTAAAACTAAAACAAAATGGCTATATTAGCATCACCAACTTTTGGGTTGACTCCAAGCTCGGAGCAAGTCCCATTACAAACAAATTACATTACTAACTTTAACTTTTTAACTCAGTATCTTCCTGATACATATGAGAAAGAATTTGAGCGTTATGGTAACAGAACAGTAGCTTCATTCTTACGTATGGTAGGAGCGGAGATGCCGTCAAACTCGGATATGATTAAATGGGCTGAACAAGGTCGTTTGCACACAAAGTACACAAATTGTGTTCCTACTGCTGCTGCTGCTGCTAATCAGTCTGTATTTACTATTACAGACGCTACAATTACTTCGGGTAATACAATTTCAATTCGTTTAGGTCAAACAGTTATGATTTTTGATAATGCTACGGGATTGTCAAATAAAGGAATCGTTATTGTTGCTCCTGCAGGTGTAGGTCCTACCTATACTATTACAGTAGCTTATTATGAGACCGGTGGTCAAACTTTTGCTGCAGGTTCTACTTGTTCTATTTGGGTATATGGTTCTGAATTTAAAAAAGGAACAAATGGTATGCAAGGTTCTTTGGAAGCTGAAGATACTATTTTCTCAAATTCTCCAATTATCATTAAAGATAAGTATGCAGTAAACGGTTCAGACATGGCTCAAATTGGTTGGGTTGAAGTGACTACTGAGAATGGTGCTACAGGATACCTTTGGTACTTAAAATCAGAACACGAAACTCGTCTACGTTTTGAAGATTATCTTGAAACTGCAATGGTTGAAGCGATTCCTGCAGGTGCAGGTTCGGGTGTTGCTACTCAAGTAACATTTACATCAGCAGGTAACAAAGGTTCAGAAGGTATCTTCTATGTTGTAAACAGCCGTGGAAACGTATGGGGTGGTGGTAATCCAACATCTCTTGCTGATTGGGATACAGTTATTTCTCGCTTAGATAAGCAAGGTGCTATTGAAGAAAACGTAGTATTTGTTAATCGTGATTTTGGATTTGACATTGACGATATGTTAGCTGCACAAAACTCTTATGGAGCTGCAGGTACATCTTATGGTCTATTTGACAATGACAAAGACATGGCGTTAAACTTAGGATTCACAGGATTCCGAAGAGGTTATGACTTCTACAAGACTGATTGGAAATACTTAAACGATCCAACAATGCGTGGAGGTATGCCTACAGCAGCAACAGCAAGTGGAAACATCACAGGATTACTTGTTCCTGCAGGGTCTACAAATGTATATGACCAAGTTATGGGTAAAAATGCAAAGCGTCCTTTCTTACACGTTAGATATCGTGCTTCTGAAGCAGAAGACAGACGATACAAAACTTGGATGACAGGTTCTGCCGGAGGTGCTCAAACTAGTGACTTAGATGCAATGGAAGTTAACTTCTTATCTGAGCGTGCTGTTTGTACTTTAGGTGCGAATAACTTTGTTTTATTCCGTTACGGAGTTTAATAATAATTGAATGTTTAAAAGGAGGGGCACTTTGCTCCTCCTTTATTTTAGTAACTAAATCAAATCAAATAATAATGAAAGCAAACACAACATCAGTAGATAAGACCTACAAGCTGAAAAGCAATGCAACGCCAATCTCTTTTACGTTGCCATCAAGAAATACAACGAGGTTCCCACTTCTTTATTTTGATGAAGAGAACAATGTCAATAGACCTTTGCGATACGCAAGAAATCAAAAATCACCATTTGAAGATGAACAAGATGGAAACTTTCTTCTTGAACCAATCATATTTGATGATGGATTTCTAAGTGTCCCAAGAACAAATCCTGTACTACAGCAATTTTTACATTATCATCCATTAAATGGAAGTGCTTTTATAGAAGTAGATAAAACAATTGATGCCGCTAAGGAGGTTGAGATGTTAAACTTTGAAGTAGATGCATTGATTGAAGCAAGACAATTAACTGTAGAGCAACTTGAAGTAGTGAGTAGAGTTATGTTCCAAAAAGACGTAACAAATGTATCAACTGCAGAATTACGCAGAGATGTATTAATTTATGCTAAAAGAGAGCCTAAGTCATTTTTAGATATATTAAATGACCCATTGCTTAAACTACAATCCAATGTCCAAATGTTCTTCTCAAGCAATATATTGCAATTTAGAAATGGACAGCGTGAAGTGTGGTTTAATACTAAAACCAATAAAAAGAAAATGATGGGTATTCCATTTGGCGAAGACCCTTTTGAAACTGTTGCTTTATTTTTAAAGACAGATGAAGGACTTGAAGTCTTAAAATTCTTAGAAATAAGTTCAAAATAAAATGGACATAAGGGCATCTTTTAAAGGTGCCTTTTTTTTATTATCTTTGTAGAAAGAATAGCGTATGTCTGTGATGATAAACTCCGTAAGAAACACTGTAATAGCTGTATTAAATAAGAATAACTATGGGTATATTTCCCCATCTGATTTTAATTTATATGCTCAACAGGCGCAGTTAGAATTATTTATGAAGTATTTCTCTGATTATAATTCAATTATAAATAAGGAGAATGCTAGAATGTCAGGGACAGATTATGCTGACTTTGGTAAGTCATACTCTGAGCAAATGGAGGAGTTCATAGTAACAAATCTATTAACAAATACATCAGTAACAAGTACGCTTTCAAATGAATACTATCTACCATCTTTAGTTACAACGGGAGATGAGGATTATATGATAAGCAAAATATTATGCTATTCAAAGATACTTGCAAGTGGTGTAAATACTTCTGTTACTGCACTTCAGTTAGTAGACTCTTCAGCTAGTTTTGTATTAGCAGGGGTTTCAATTGGAGATGTAGTTGTAAACACTGCTGTTTCTCCAACTGTAACAGCTACGGTAACGTCTGTGTCTGCTACAGCATTAGGTCTTTCAGCAAACATATTTACATTAACACCTCAATCATATAGAGTTTTTGATTCTTCGGTTCAAAATGAAGCAGAAAAAGTTTCAGCAGGAAAGATAACATTACTAAATATGTCACCACTTACATCTCCATCGGTGAACTATCCTGCATACACACAAACAAGTGATACTATAGTTGTATATCCGTCAAGTATTATAAACTTGCCATTACAAGTTCAAGCCACTTATTTTAGGTATCCAAAAAATCCAAAGTGGACATTTATTACATTAGCAAATGGTGAGCCTGTATTTGACCAATCACAACCTGATTATCAAGATTTTGAAGTAGGCTTCCAAAATGAAGTAGGATTAATTGTTAAAATACTTCAGTACTGTGGGGTCTCAATTAGAGAGGCTCAAGTATATCAATTTGCCAAGCAGGAAGAGACAGAGAACAATGCACAAATACCATAAAAAATGACATATATATCACAATACGAATATTATGAAAATAATGGTAATAACCCTGAAGACTTAAATTGGGGGTCTTATCAATATGTTAGTTTAGCTGATGTTGTAACTAATTTTCTTTTAATGTACTCTGGCAACCACTCATTAGTAAATAATGAGGAGAGGTTTAAGATATTGTTCCACGCAAAGCGTGCTGTTCAAGAGCTTAACTATGATGCGTTTAAAGAGATAAAAGTTTTAGAACTAAATGTTCCACATACATTAAGATATATCTTGCCTTCTGATTATGTAAATTGGGTAAGAATCTCAGTATATGAGAATGGTGTTCTAAGACCATTAAGTGAAAACATACAGACATTATCTTCAGGAGCATACCTTCAAGATAACCTTTCAAATATATTGTTTGACCAAAATGGAAACGCTTTGTCTCCTCAGAACTCAGCTATAGATTATGATAGAATCACAGGAACAAAAAAATCAATCTATCTAAATGCAGGAAACCAATTTGATAATCAAGCAGGGTATAATGTAGATGGGTTTTGGTATTTTGATTATGCAATTGGAACAAGATATGGACTGAATACAGAGACAGCAAATGCTAACCCTACATTTAATGTAGATAAAAAAGCAGGTGTGATTAACTTTGATTCAGGAATGTCGGAGCGACTATGTATTCTTGAATATGTTTCGGATGGTATGGAGAATGGAGATAATTCTCTAATAACAATAAATAAATTATTTGAGTCTTATATTTATGCTTACATAAAATATGAGGTTTTAAACGCTAAATTTGGTGTTCAAGAATATGTTATTCAAAGAGCTAAAAAAGATAAGCAAGCATTATTAAGAAACGCTAAGATAAGAATAAGTAATATACATCCGGGAAGACTTTTAATGAATTTAAGGGGCTTAGATAAAATATTAAAATAGTATGCCTAAATTTAGTAGGAATTTTACCTCAGGGAAAATGAACAAAACTTTTGATGAAAGAGTTGTTCCAAATGGCGAATACATTGACGCTATGAATGTGCGTATGGGTTCGACAGAAAACTCTGAATTTGGAGTTATCGAAAACACAAAAGGAAACCTTCCGTTAACGGCTTTAAAATTTCTAAATACTCCTTTAAGCGTAGATGCAAAATGTATTGGCGCTTATGAAGATGGAGCAATGGAGACAGTATATTGGTTTGTACATGACCCAAGTTTTCCATTAGGACTAACAGGTAAGCTTGACTTAATTTTATCTTTTAATATAAATAATTCATTTCTTACTTATCATGTTATTACTATAGATGATGGTGGGAATGTAGATACAACTCTAAATTTTAATGCACTATACCCAATTACGGGAGTAAACAAAATAGAGAACTTATTATTTTTCACGGATAACTATAATGCTCCAAGAATAATAAATGTAACTAGAAACTATGCTGTACCATCAGGGTTACCATTAACAGATGCAGGAGGTCCGGCGGCAGCATTACTTCTTGAAGAGTCATTACTTGTTATTAAGAAACCACCTACTGAGTCTCCAACGGTGCAGTTATTAAATACTGTTGGTCAGCAGAACTTTTTAGAAGAGAGGTTTATATCATTTGCTTATAGATATTTATATGCCGATGGAGAGTATTCAGCTACTTCGCAGTGGTCTGATATTGCTTTCGCTCCAAATGGATTTGAGGTAACTGTAGAGGCATACTTGAATGAAGGAATGATAAACTCATTTAATGCTTGTAATGTAACTTACTATACAGGTAACTCTCTTGTTGTTGGTATAGACTTATTGTTTAAGCAATCAGAGAGCAATATAATTAAGATAATTGAAAAACAAAATAAGCAAGACTTAGGTATACCTGATAATATATATACATCAATAAGCTTTGATAATAGTAAGATATTTACTACTCTTCCCGAGTCTGAGTTGTTAAGACTATATGACAACGTACCAAGATTTGCTCAAGCGCAAACCCTTATGGGTAATAGACTTATGTATGGTAATTATGTTGAAGGATATGACTTGATAACATCAATTGGACAGGCATTACAGCTTACTTATGAGACAGCGTTAATTCAAGATGTAATAGGATTTGAAGCATTAGTAACGTCAAAACAAACATCAACGTATCTTATTGACGGTAGTCATACTGTTCCATTTTCAATATTAAGAATAGACTTCGTTAACTTAATTCCATATGCATCTAATTTAATAGCGGGAGCTTCTATTGGAATTACTATTGAGTTTTCACATGAAAGTTTTACAGGTAGTGCATCATTAATAGGAACGACACCTTCAACAGTTGTCTCAGGTACATTTTTTTTAACATCAAATTATAGTAGCCCATATGATTTAGCACAAAGTGTTGAGTTCCAAGATTGGATTGGTACAGTTGCTAATATACTTCCTGTATATGACCCTATTCCCGCTAATCCAACATCTTGTGATGGGTATACATTTACTGACAAGTTTAATTGTTTAACACCTACAAATTTAGCTGCAAATTTTGAAAAGAGAGCGTCAGGTATTGACGCTGTAGCTGAACCAATAAAAATAATATCAAGTAATTTAAACAGCTATATCGACTTGCAGATAGTTGCTACTCAATATGAGGACACGACTAGCCTTGGCACTTATGGATATGAGTATTATCAGATAACAGATGAGGCTGCTACATTTTCAAAGGTTGGACAAATAAGAAGTTTGCATAGTAATAGAGGATACGAGATAGGCATAGTCTATATGGATGATTTTCTTCGTTCATCAACAGCTCTTGTTTCAGTTAACAATACTGTTTATACTCCTTGTTCTTCATCTATATATCAAAACTCAATAAGGGTAACTATACCTACTTCACAAGTAGCTCCATATTGGGCGACTAGATATAAGTTTGTAATAAAGCCTGACCAAGAAGGATACCAAACAATATACTCAACATTACTTTATATAGATAGCGCCAATAATAACTTATATTGGTTTTTACTTGAGGGAGAAAATCAACAAAAGGTTGAGGTAGGAGATAGGCTTATTGTAAAAAAAGACTCAAATGGAGCAACAGAAGAATGTGTGTATACTACTGTTTTAGAAAAGAAATCTCAATCATTCCCATTCCCGGGTGTATACATGAGATTAGAAACTGTTAATTTTTCAGCAACAGTTCCATCTATACCACCATATGAAGATTCTGATTCTATATGTTGCGGTGTTGAGAGTGCTGTTCATGTGTCTTGGTCTGAGCTTGGTGGTCCACCTTGGATTGACCTTGATGTTCCTGAAGGTTCTATAATAGGGATTGTGGTTTATACATATAGGGCTCCGGGTTTTTTTGGATGTGATAAAAGAGAGGTTAATCCGGGTGCAAACTATGTTTATTTTACCGCAACCAATAATTATAATAATCTAGAAGATTGGTTTACATTTAATCAGACTACTATTTTATCAGCGCTTAATGCCCTTCCAAGTACAAATATGACTATTTCCTATCAGGGAGTATTTAATCTATCATTGTTAGCGATGGACGCTCTTGCACAAGCAGGTTTTGATGAGGGGGTAATGAAATTATATATTAATAGATACCCTATCACTAATGAGTTAACTTTTTGGATTACGGGAACAGAATTTTGTTCTGCTAGTGCTTATGCGCCTATTACCACGGTTAAAATTAAACTAAATAGAGCACCTCTTAGTCCTGACTTTGTATTTGAGACCGCTCCAATAGATGCCTTGCCTGATGTGTTCTTTGAAAACAATTTATCATTTGGAATTACGCCTATTGGTGAGCATGAAGGGAACCTTCAAAATCAAGACTTTGCAATGGGACAATCTGCAATTATAAACACAGGTTTTTTCAATTGCTTTTCATTTGGAAATGGTGTAGAGAGTTATAAAATTAGAGACTCAATAATTGGTAGAGAATTTAATCTTGGAGAAAGAGTAACCTCTGTTTCTGCACAAGACTATAAAGCAGCACATAGATTCTCAGATATTACTTATAGTGGAACATATAACCCTGAATCAAATCTAAATAAGCTTAATGAGTTTAATTTAGGTCTTCTAAACTATAAATATTTAGAGTCATCTTTTGGGTATATCTATATATTAGATGGTAGAGAGACTGACGTTTTATGTATACAAGAAGATAAGATATCTTATGTATTAGCAGGCAAGAATTTATTGTCAGATGCAGGTGCAGGACGAGCGCTTCTTGCCGTGCCTGAAGTGTTGGGTACTCAGATCGCTAGAACTGAAAAGTTTGGTATAAGTAGCAATCCTGAAAGCTATGTTCAATGGGGTGCTGATAGATATTTTACCGATGTAAAAAGAGGTGCTGTTATACAGCTTCAGGGAGATTCAGCGCAAAGCGATAGACTACAGGTGGTATCGGAGTTTGGGATGCGAACATGGTTTAGAGATGAATTTATTTATTCACAGACCACGCAGAAACTTGGAGGGTATGACCCATATATGAATGAATATGTTTTGACTAGCAATGATGTCAAGATTCCAATAGTTACAGATTGTATCGATTGCGACCAAGATAATACATTTGGAATAGACAACTCTCTTAGCTCAACAGATAGAGAAATAAAATATTGCCTTAACCTAAATGACTGCATTGGAGTTGGAACTATTACTATAGCAACAACAGACATATCTTTAGGAGGAAGTCTTAGCGTATCCGTTACTTATGATGGAACAACAACTTCAACATTAATAACAAGTACGGGAATAGACACTATTAGTTATAATGTAAACAATATAGCTGTTCTTACTCTTGAAGTTAATATAGTTATATCTGCAGGTGCAATAATTGGGTTTGATATAAATAATGAATGCCAAGAATGCACAAAAATGAAACTAATTCAAGTAGTAATTACTGATAATAGCGATGCAGGATTTTTTATTCATAATCAATATAATTATACTGATGCAACAATACCTTATTCGTCTCCGGTTCAAAGCAATCAAGTAACATTTGCTTCGGGTACATCGGTTCCACTTGTTTCATATTATAATGCAGCGTCAGGATTCCAAGGTCAGGGAAGTTTCCCTTACCCCGGAGTAGATATGACGCTATATACAAATAAAATTGGATTTGACAACTATGATTTTATTAACCCTCCAAATAGATTTTTATGGGCTAATACAAACACCAACTATCCAAATACCCCTGCAGCTATATCAACACTATTAGCATCAGCAACTGTTGCAACTCCAATAGTAACTGTTGGTAATCAGAACTCAGCATCTTTTTCTGTTCCAACTTTATTTGATAATCTTTATTTAATTTGGGATTTAAGGAATACCACTCAAGTTGAGTTATGTTATAACGAAGCAAGTTGTATAAGTGCTTGTAATGAATGTGCTCCTGCTTGTGATTGTGGGTCTTGGTTAGTAATAAACAATACCGGTGAATCATATATGGGCGTTCAGTATGTTGCGTGTAATGGGGACAATGCCTTGATTGGTGATTACGATGACGTATCTTACACGTTCCCTATGGATGCAGGGTTATTTATATGCGCTAGAGCGTTCCCTGAGCCAATCCCCGGATTTACATATATATACATTGGTTGCTATTGTTGTACATCATGTCAGTCTTATAGTATATTTAACTCAGGAACAGAGGATGTAACCTTTATTGGAACACTTCTATGTGGCTCAACAGAACCAAATACTCTTACGTTCTTAGCAGGAGAAACATATGAATATTGTATGACTGATATCATCGCATACTTTGATGTAAATGTAGGTATTGACTTTGTTGAAAATCTAATATTTACACCACTAGTATGTAACTGCGGTTAAGTGGAATAAAAATGTTAATTTTGCATAACTAATACATAATACTATGCCGAGTATTTATTACTTAAATTCTGTCGACCTTGCAACTGCAACATATATTTATGCTGACCCAACGATGACAGTAGCAGCTCTTCAAGGATACTATTCAGATGGAGCTATTTGTAGATATTGGCATTATGACGCAGGAATAAATGATTATATATTAGACCCATATACCTTTTGTGAATAGCTATGTTTAAAACACTTACATACAGCCCTGCTGCACAAGGATGGCCTTCATTCTATTCTTATAATCCTGATTGGATGATAGGTATGAATAATTATTTCTATTCATTTAAAGGAGGGAACTTATATAGGCATAGCGTAAACATTAAAAGAAACACATTCTATACCGTATGGTGTGCGCAAAACGTACCACCATTAGACCCATTTACTCCAACGGTTCTTACAAGTGTAATAAATGATTTACCTCTTGAGAATAAATTATTTAAGACAATGGACTTGGTAGGTGATGCCCCTTGGTCTGCAACCTTAACCACTGACTTGCAGTATACAGGGTTTATAGAGCAAGCATGGTTTGTAAAGAAAGAAGCTACTTGGTTTGCATTTGTAAGAAATGATGGTACAATACCAATGGGTCCAAATGAGTACCCTTTAAGAAGTGTAAATGGAATTGGTAATAGTTCATCAGTTGTATTTGGTGTAGGTACGGCAACTATAAACTTCTCAATAACTCCTCTTATAGCAATAGGGAATATAATAAGTGTTGGAGATATAATTTACTTTTCAGCAGGTGCAATAGGTGCAGGTATAGTAACGAGTGTTGTTCAGAACTATCCTTCAGGAGACAACTATATTATTATTGATACTACCCCTTTATGGACTACTCCTATACCTACTCAAACAGAGTATTTCTTATTTAGTAAAAACTCAGTTGCAGAATCGCATGGTGTACTTGGGCATTACTGTTTATTTTCTCTTTCAAATAACTTTGATAAAAAGATAGAATTGTTTTCAGCAGAATCAGAGTTGATGAAAAGTTACCCTTAATTTTTTATATCTTTGTAGTTACTAAGAAAAATTATTAAAAAACTATAACATGATAGGAGCAATAATAGGAATAGCATCAACTGTAGCGACAACAGCGATGTCTTTTGCCCAAGCAAATAAGCAAAAACAATTACAGAAACAAGCAGAACAAGAAGCTGATAAGGCAATGTTCGCAGCTAGAAAGGCGCTTGAGGTTAACTATATGGATGCATTATCTGTTAAGAAAGAGCCTTATGAGTTAATGAGACAGGAAATGCTTACTCAAGGAACACAGGCTACACAAGCAGCTGCAGAGTCTGAGAGAGGTGTTGCAGCAACTGCAGGACGAATACAGGGGCTACAAAATGAATCTCAAGGAAAAATAAGGTCAGCAATGGGTGATGAGATGACTGAGATTGAGAGATTAAAGGTTGCTGAAGAAGCTAGGTTGAGAGACTTAAAGATACAATTAGATTTAGGTGAGGTTGAAGGTGCTCAGTTAGCTGCGGCTAATGCTCAAGAAATGTCTGCTGCCGCTATGGAGCAAGGGTTCGCAGGAGTTACAAGTTTAGCAACGCAAGCGTCTAATTTAGTTCCTTTGTATGGTAAAAATAATAAAATAAATCAAACTTATAATCGAACAGGTGAAGCGGGTATTGTTGACACTAGAAATGCTGTGTTGAACTCATCAGGAGCTCAGTTAACATCTGCAGGTTTAAATCCAAAAATAACAAATTCAAATTCAATGATGCAATTTAATGCACCCGGAACAGGAATGCCTACATTGAATCAAAACCAACAGTATCCATTTATGTATACTGACTTACAAAGTAATCCTGTAAATCCTTTCTATCCCCAAATACAATTACCAACTCAATAAAATAAATAAATAATGGCAACATTTTATAAATATAAAGAGCGTGACATTGATAGCCAAGTAAATTGGGCTGATATTGGTCTTGGTATGTCTGATATGATTACAGACCAACTCGCTGTAAGAAAAGCAAAGAAAGAGGCGTATGATGATGAAGTAAGGGCATTCAATCAATATTTAGATGAATCCCCAACGGGACAAGATAAAAATTTAACTGAATGGACATCTGATTATTCATCAGATATGCAAAAAAAAATATTAGATAATCAGAGAGCATTTAAGAATGGTATGATATCAGAAAGAGATAATGTTACTTTTATGCAAAATGTTAAAAATGGAACAAGTACAATTTTTAATTTAGCTACAGAGTATCAAGCTGAGTATAAGGTGAAGATGGATAGAATGAGCTCTGCTGACCCATTAAACAGGTCGCAACCAATTGAGTCTTGGCTTATGGAACAAGTAGATGGATACAATAACTATATAACATCTAAACCAATTATTGACCCTAAGACAGGGTTGGTATTAATGAGTATGAAAAAGGAAGATGGTACGTATGAAACAAATTCAGCTGCTAATTTATCAAATAGAATAAAGGCACAGTATAATTATTTTGATTCAGATGCAGCCGCAACAAAAATTGAAGAGGGATTTGGAGAAGATATAAGGTCTACTTATATAAAAGCAAAAAATAATTTAGATACAGGTAAAGTTTTAGATGTAGCTGATAAAAGAGCACATGATGATTTTTTAAATTCATTAAACATGAGTGTGTCAGCAGCGCTAGCAACACCATTAGCAACATCATCAATATTAACAGCTGATGTTTTATTTGAAGAAGTTCGTGATAAAGATGGGAAGGTAATTAGTTATAATTCGGTAAAATACACCCCTACTTTTTCTAAAGCAGAAGCTGACGCAGACCCTTATAAAATATTAATGGTAACCACTCCCGGGGGAGATGGAACTCCAATGCCTGATTTCTCATCAGAGAATGGAAAGAAACAAATAGAAAAAGCAAAAACATGGTTAGTTAATAAAACCTTATCAAAAATAGACTACAAAGAAGGGTCTCAAATTATTGCTGCTACAGGATATGCTCCTAGGCCATCAGATTATCAAATTTCAATAGGCCAAAAGGCACAAGAAAACAAAAAATTTGGTGCTAATTTCGGTGAAGCACTTGCAGTAGCATTAACAAGCGGTGACCAAGTTGCACAAGGAAATGCCCTCACTTACTTATCAGCTGCATATCCGGGCGTTTCACAATTTGATAAGAAGGGAGATGTAATTTATGTGACATATAATGGTAAACAGCATAAAATACAAGGTAAAGGTCAAACACCTTTTGCTGTTGGGCAAAGGGTTTTAGGTATATTTGGTCCTGACCAAGACATACAAAAAGCTTCTTATGAATCACTTAAGAATAATTTAAAAAACAATTATGTAACATGGGGGAATAATCTACAAGGAACTGTTCCTGTACCTGTTACTGAAGGAGGTGGTATTCCGGATAATAGCATTTTCAACCCTAAAAAATAATAATAAATGAATGACCAAGCAATATATAATGCATATCAAACATTCTCACAGGGTGGGTATAATGGCTCTATTGATGATTTTAAGCAGTTAATAGCAACAAATCCAAATGCGTTGAATAATGCTTATGATGGATTTAAGTCGGGAGGTTATAATGGAGATGTTGATGATTTTAAATCATTAATGGGTGTTGATGCTTGGTCTTCAATTAAAAAAAAAATTCAAAAACAAAAGGACATATCGGCAAAAGCCGGTGGGGGGTCTCCTTCGGAAAGTGGTTTATCGGTATTACAAGGGGCTCTTGATGAAGCTCTTCCCAATAGGGAAAAGCCTAAATCTTTCATGTCTATTGTTGATGAATCAATAACTAAAGACTTAGCAGAAGAGGAGCGATTAAATAATACAGGTTTTCGAAAAGACCTAAAGGACCAAGAAGCTGCTGAACTTCGTGGGGAAGGAAAATCTTTAAGTCAGGTATATGATGAGTATGATAATTTCTTTGGTGATAAAAAAGAAAAAACAAATATACAATCATTTATAGAAAGCACAGATGTTACAAAAAATAGAGACCAATTTGGGAATGAAAAACTTTTTGATTTAGGATTAGGTAATGTATCAAATGATACTAGATATAGAGTAAAGGATGGTTTTTGGGAAAGATTAGTTCAAGGAGATTCTAAATATGAAAAAGTAACAAATGCTTCAAGTATAACTGCTCTAAACAATAGATACAATAAAGACTTATCAACTGATGTTGCTCCAATAGAAGCTAAACCAATCACAATAGACCCATTTCTTTCTATTAACTCAGATTTTCTTTCTAAGACAGAAGAGGATGCTCAAGATATATTAAATAAGAAGTATGGTGGAATGGGGTTTGCATTTGAGCAAACAGGATTTGGAACAGACTATATAAAAGTGACTCCTCAAAATGGAGCAGCTCCAATGACATTTTCATTTGATGAAAAATCAACCGATGAGGCTGTTAGACTACAATCTTTTTTAAGAAACAATGCTTCCTTTGAAAAAGAAAATGGTTCTGCTATGCTTAATGTTTTAGATATTGTATCAAATAGCGATGACCCATATAATTCAAATGAATATAAAAAAGCATTTAAAGACCTAACTTATCTTCAACAAAAAGAAGAGATAACAAGACGACAAAAAGAGGCGTCAGGGTTTGAGTTCTCTGACCTTAGTGGTCTAACAGGATTTGCTATGGGGTTGATATATGACACTGAAGAAAACAAAAAAAAACTTGAAGCAAGTGCAGCAAAAATGCAAAAGGAATTATATGATAGTGAAGAATATAAGCTGTTTAATAGTAATAAAAGTAAATTCGAACAACAGCAAGAAGACAGGTATTCACTACTGCTTGATGATTATGAAATAAAACAACGAAACGGTGATTACGAAGGAGCAAGACAAGCAAAATTAGCGATTGAAAGTGGGTTTAGTAAAGACGTTATTGGAGATAATCTTACGCATCTTTCAAACTCACAATATGACGTAATGAGCGCTAAGAATGACCTTAATGCAAAGTCAGCAAGATTGCAAGCACAAGTATCAAATGGATTAATAACACAAGAACAATACAACATTGGTGTAGAGGCTCTTACAGTAGAACAAAAAAAACTAGCTGTTGCAGCAGAGAGCATTGTTACAAACCAAAAAAAAATGAATGCTCTTACGGGGCAGTATGTTTTAGAAAAAGCAAAGTACGGAGGGTTTGGGAGTAACTTGGTTAATGCATTTGTAGTTGGAACAGATGAAATAATAGGTGCGGCTAACTATATAAGAGGAGCTGCTGATGTTACAAAAATGGTAGGAGAAGAGGCTAAGATAGGAACACAATCTAGGATTATAACTCCACAACAAAAAAAATATTATGAGGATAAGGGTTATAATGAACAGCAAATAAAAAACATACTTTATAATAAGGCAGAGTTAGCATCAATTAAAGCCAATAAAAAAGCAGTCATAGAAAAGTTTGGGTCTGATTTAACAACTGAAGAGTCAAAAGCAAAACTTACTTTTGTTGAAAATGCTTTAGTTGGTGTAGCAGCATCATTACCTTCAATGCTAACAGCATTAATACCTGTCGTAGGACAAGCAGCGGCATTTGCAAGTATGGCAAATATGTCATACAATGCTATAGAGGAAGAGATGCTTTCAGACCCTGACTTTGAAACGACAACAAAAGGAGAAAGGGCTTTTATTGCTGTTCCATATGCAGCTGTTATGGGTGCTCTTGAAAAGATTGGTTTAAGCAGAATGTCAAAAGGACAATCAGCTGTTCTAGGAAAATATATTTTAGGCAATATAGCAAAAGCTGTTCCAAAAAAATTAGGAAGAGAGGCAGTTGAGAATATAGTAAATAAAGAAGTTAAAAGTCTAGTTGGTAGAGGAGTGTTAAAAGTTTTTGCGGGTGGATTAGCAGAAGCAGAAACAGGAGGGATGCAAACATTGATTGCTGATATTGGAATGAAAAAAGCATATAACTCTATAAGAGCTGCTTATACAAAAGAAGATTTAACAGAGCTAACCGGAGGTGAAGCATTTGGTACTCCTCAGTCTTTTTCAGAAGGTGTATTAGCAGTTGGTGAAGGAGCATTAGCAGAGGCTATAGGTGGTTTCGCTATGTCTACATTAATGGTAGGAGCGGAGAGATTAGCTACGGGTAAAATATCATTGTATAATAAAGATGACTTAAAGTTTTTTGAGGACTTCTCTTCGGATGAAGAATTTAAAAAATCTATTGTGTCAGACTTAAAGACTAAGATGTTAGAAGGTAAAATGTCAAAGAGACAGGCGCAAGCCGCACTAAACGACATTGACTTAGTAGCAGGTGTATTTAATTCAATAGATGTAAATCTACCTGAAGATGCAAAGCTTGAAGCCTTTAATTTAATAAATGAAAAACGTATATTAGAGAAAGAAGTTGATGGTAAAGACCCGGCGTTAAGCAAAAAGAAAAATGATAGAATAGCTGAAATAAACCAAGAGCTAGAGGAGTTGCCTTCTCGTGTACAAGAAGATAACTTAGCAACTAGAGCTGCTGATATACAAGATGCTCTTAGACAAAGAAAGAATAAAAGTAATACCATAAGGCTTGATGGTAAAAAAGTAGATAGAGTAGAAGCAGAGACAGAATTACAAACAATAATCACTAAACTAGACGAAAATGCCATTCAAAAGCAAACAGCAGGTGAAGTACTTGTACAGCCAACAACCACAGTTGGCGAAGAAGTGGTCCAAGGAGAACCCACAGCAGAACCTCAAGGCCTTACCGAAGAAAGTCAAAAAAGAAAAGAAGAGTTAGAGTTAGCTTTATCGCAAGAAAGGAACGATAAGGGAACGGTAATTGTTGGAGATGAGATTCAAATTAGAAGAGCAGCAGAGAAAGAATTAGAGCAATTAAATAAATTAGCTCCTATTGTTGTGGCTCCTGTAACTGAAGAACTAGCTCCTGTAACGCAAGAAGTTAAAACAGAAAAAACTAATGCATTTATAGAAGATGAAAGAAAGACTCTTAATGGAGCAATAAGGGCAATTGAATTTGGAGGGAATCTTTCTGCTAAGGATGAATCTAATATTAAAGAGATTAAGGAAAGTATTGAATTGCTTAGTTCAAATCCTATTGAATATGTAAAGCAAAAATTAGAATTAACTGAAGGAATTGAAGGAATAGATCCCGAACAAATTAGGAAGTACCGTGAAATATATGATGTAGTAAATGCTAAACTAGCCCCTGTAACGCAAGAAGTGGTCTCAGAGGAGGTAATACCACAAGCAGAGAATTTAACTATAGGAGAAAAGTTATTCTCAATTGAAGCTGAAAAAGCTAAAGGTAAAAAAGGTAAGGCACCTAGAGCAACTAGAACCACTAAAGCACCTGTAGTAACAGCACCTGCTCTTACGGTTGAGGCAGCTCCTGTAGTAACAGCACCTGTAGTAACAGCACCTGTAGTTGAGGTAAAAGCAGAAGCACCTGTAGTGGCTCCTGCAAAGCAAGGTACGCCAACTAATTTTTCATGGTCTAAAATTGAGGAGTATGATGATGCTGTTATTAGAGAGATGATGAGAGCTCAAAATGCTAGACTAGCTCCTTTGATTGCTCTTGAAAATAAAACAACTAAAGCACAGAAAGAAGACATACGAGCAATTAAAGCAAAAATAGCTGCTGCAAATAAAATACTAGATGCTAGAGCTAATAAAGAAAAAAGAATAGAAAAGAAAACTGAGAAGGGCGAGGTTACTGATAAAAGCCCAAGGGTAAGTGGTTTCGACCAAAACGGTAAGCCTGCTGAGTTTGTTGTAGTTGTTGATAAAAATGGACAAACAGCAAAAGTACAGCTTAAAAAAAGAGGGGCTCAAGAATTAGCAAGGCAAAAAACAGAGTCTAATTTAAAAATACAAACTGATAAAAGGGGAAGGTTTGTTGAGACTCAAAATAAATCAAGGGTGTATATTGATGAGAAAGTTACACCACCTAAAGCTGAAGTTAAAATACCGGCATCTAAAGCTAAAGCTAAAGTTAAAGCAGCTCCTGTAAAGGAAGAAATAAAGGTAAAGAAAGAGTTCATTATAGATGGCAAAGAATATACTGAAGAAGAGGCTATAGAAATAGGTCAAAATAATTTTAGATATCCTAATTACGGAAGTAAAATGGAGTACAATGGTAGTAACCCTCAAGCTAAAGAATTTGTAAATGATTATAATAGAAATTCAAGCCCATACTTTAGAGATGGAAGATTAAAAGGAGGGTATATGCAAGGAAAACTTTCAGAAGCTCTTGGAAGTATGAGTTTTAGAAAATTTGGTAATTTATATAGAAAACATATAGACCCTTATTTTAGCAGGGCTAATAATGAAAAAGCTGTTGGAGGCGCGGTAGATAATAATTTTAGATTTGAAGACTTAGCAACATATATTATAGGCGATTCTAATCCTGATGCTTTTGAAGAAGTAGATTTCAGAGCATTTGCTAAAGAAGCAGGCATTGAGATTCCTTCAGCTCCTGTAACCGAGGTTAAAGTTGAAGCTCCTGTAGTAGAAGTTAAAGCAGAACCTCAAGTCATTACCGAAAAAGATAAAGCCGAAGAAGGTAAAACCGAAGAAGTAAAAAAAATATTCACTGAATTAAAGGGAACAAAAGCAACTGATGATTCAGGCGCACCTTTATTGGTATATCACGGTGGAGTAAAATTTGATGATTTTAATCCATCTCAAAATAAAGAAGATAAAGGTATTTATTTTACAGATAATGAAGAATTTGCTTTGTATTTTGCACATCAAGCAGAATTATATGAAAGAGATAAGAGAGGAGACGACTATAGTGATATTCCTGAATATTTATTAGAAACAGGAGAGCCTTTTCCTGAAAAATATTTTAAATATGCTAAAGTTCATAAAGCATATTTAGATATGAAAAATCCTACGATAGTTGATGCTATTGATGCTAAATCAATTCCTAAAAACTACCAACCTAATACAGATGGTTTTATAGCTAAATCAACAGGAGACTTCGGATATAGAGGTGGACAATATGTAGTATTTGACCCAAAACAAATTAAAAAAGTTCCTGAAGTGTCTTCAAAGACACAAACTGATACCACTGTAAATACCATAGAACCTGTTAAGAAGCCAACAGTAACGGCTGAAGATACAATGGGTGCTATTAATAGCATAAAAGAAGAAATAGACGCAATAAATAATGAAATAAAAAGAGAAAAAGAAAAGGCTAGAAAAGCTGTCAATGCAATTGAAGCAAAAATTCTTGAGACTAAAAATGAAAATCAAAAAGAAGAGTTGCAATTTGATATAGAAGAGATTGAAACTCAACTTGAAGAAGACCTAGAAGGACTTAAAGATGACTTAGACCGCCAAGTAGGAATGTTAAAAGAAGAGGTTGATAAATTTCAAGAACTTGATGCTAAATCCCCTGAAAACAAAAAGACACTATTAGACTATCTATATAAAGCAAAGGAAAGCTTAAGAAAATTAGATAGATTAACATATGCCAAATTAGATTTAGGTATTAGTGTTAAAACTGCAAAGCTTATTGTAGAGGGGTTAATTAAACTTGTAGAAGGAGGTGTTACAGTAAAAGCAGCAATTAAGCAAATGGCTGCTAAGTATAAAGCAGAAGGTGCTACTATTGAGAATATAAATAAATATTTAGACTCAACGTATGTTGAGAAACAAACTAAGCAAGAGTCATTGCAAAAAGAGCGTGATAAATTTGTTGAGATTAGAGAGGCAGTAAGACAGGCTAGAGTAGCGTTAAAGTCAGAGTCAAAAGTATTAAGAGAAAAAGCAGCTACTACAATTAAGACCATGCTTAAGGATAAGGTTAAAAAGGTGTCAGCTGTTCAGATGAAGTCAATTATGACAAGGCTTGCTAGCTTTAACGTGTTTAATCAAAATCAATATGATAAGTTCTTAGAATACGTTGATAAAGTAATTGAGATTGCAGACTATGACACCAAGGTTAGAGAAGCAAATGTTAAAAGGAAAAATGCTAAAAAAAATACAGTAGGAAATAACCCAAAACTTGGGGACCTTTCCCTAGACTTGCTTGATTCGCTATCACGAATGTTGAACATTAATCCAAAGCTAATATCAAAAGAAGTTTTTGATTCTTATTACAACATAGTTGATGACCTTTCAAAAAGAACCACCATTTTATCTCCGGGAGAAAGAACAGACCTAAATGAAAAGGTAAACGAAATTGTTGACAGCATTGAGCAAAACGAGGAGATGCTACCTGATTTGAAAGATGCGTATGATAACTATGCAAATAAGATTGTAGAAAATGGAGTTGTAAATTATGCAAAGACATTAACCCAAATGTTAGAAGATGGTGTCATCAATAACAATGAATTTGCTTTAATGAAAAAGTATAAGTCAAGGATCGTAGATGCAAAGGTAAAGGTTAAGATGACTGAGCAAGAGATTGCTGATGAAAAGAAAGAGTTAATCAATGAGATAACAAATACCGCAATAACATTAGACGCTATTGTTGGTGATGAGTTTAGATTAGAGAGAGAGTTGGTAAAAAGATTAGCTAAACTTTTAAATAAAGAATCACTTGAAAATTTAGATAACAAACAGTTAAAGGATTTAATTAAAATACTTGACAATATAAATAATGGTTTTGTATCTAAGTCTACTCAGCAAATGGTAGAGATATTAAATGAAAAGAAAAATGCATCATTATTAGAAACAAGTATTCCAAAATCTGTAAGAGGTATATTTAAAAGGATAACTCAGCCTATAAGAGGCGTTTTTACACGAGATAAGTATGGTGTCAATATAAACCCACTATTTAATATAGACGAGGTCTTTGGTGACTTTAAAACTAAAAATATATTTAACTCTGTACTTAACCAATCAGCAGTAAGCCAACAACAATTCCAATCTGAAGTAGCTGAAATCCAAGGAAAATTAGTAAAAGCAGAGTCTGATATATCATCTTCGTTTAAGAGAAATGAAAATAAGATAGTACTATCTAAATTTAAAATGATGGTATATATGATGCAACTTGAATTTGAATCGAATCCAAATAGTCAAACAGGAGACAAAAAGCAAGTGAATCAAGCAATGAAGACTTTAGATGCAACAATTGATTTTGCAGAAACAAATACAGAGACAAATCGATATACCAAGGAAGATATTGCCCAAATGAAAGCTATAAAGAAAGAGTTTGGAAAAGAAAGCGAAGAGTTTGAAGAAGACGGTAAGACTAAAAAGAAAATAATAGATATAGATAAGTTATATAACTCTTTTAATAGTGCTGAAAAAAATGCGCTTAAAGTTTTTGATGAAATAAATTCTTTAATGACAAAAAAAGCTACCTATACAGCAACGGTAATAAATGGTAATAAGATAGCTCCTTTAAAAAATTATATTTACTACAATACAATATCTGATCCAAACATGAGTAATGAACGGATAGAGGGTTTTATGAAAAACACAAATCCTAATCAAAAAAAGGGAACTGAATCTAAAAATCTTGAAGAAAGAACCGGAGAGGTTAGCCCTGTTGGATTAGACCCTTTCTTTGCTGTAAATAGTAGTGCTAAGTCAGTTCTTGTAAATTACCATATGACAGAGCCAATAAGGACGGCTAGAAAAACACTTTCAACTGTAAGAAAAACATTAGAGAAAAATAAAAAGAATAATGAAAATGTTGGAGAACAGTTTGAAGTTCTTTCAGTTATTGAAAAAGCATACGATACAGCAACTAGAGATTTGCTTGAAACAAATTTCTCTGAATCATCCAATATAGATGCTGTTGTACAATACTTAACAAAGACAGGATATAGAGCTATGCTTGGAAGCGTAACAAGAGCTTCTGCCGAATTAGTATCAAATGCAGCGTTTGTTACTATAAACAATCCAAGAGATATGGCTGCAGGATATAAGTATAAAAAATTAGCAAACTCAGGCAGGGGTAAAAATATATTAACAAATTTAAAAAGTAAGGTAATATCTAGAAATTATCCTGAAGGTGGTCTTAGCAGTAATTATGTAAACCTAAGTGCTTTTAAAGATAGAACTGTTAGAAATGGAAAGTCAAGGACCAAATATGTCAATGGTGTAAAACAAGTTTTTGACTATACAGTAGGTGATTGGGTTAATTTTGCTGAATTAATGGCAGATAATTTAATATCAAGACCTGACCAATTAGTAATGAAGCAACTATATTTTGGCGCATTCTCTCGTGAATTTAAAAAAGAAACAGGCATTGAACCTGACTTTGAAAAAATTGAAGCGAATGATGAAGAGTATATGGACAAGTATCAAGACGCTTTAGAAAAGGCCACAATTCAAGCTGATAATCAAACCGTAACTGCAGGGTCAAGCATGAATGCTTATATGGGTCTGTTACAAAATGTTGTAAGAAAAGGGGATAAAGGTGGAATGGCAGCGCTTAAAACATTCAATCAATTTATGAATAGATTTACTATTCAGGAATACATTACAGCAAGGAAAGGTGTTTATGCATTAGTAAAAAGAGGAGATATTACTCAAGCAGAAGGCATACAAGTTTTAGCAGCTGTTTCTGCAAGGATGACATTATATTTAACTCTTGGAAAAATATTCTCAGAAGCAATAATGTATTTAGGTGGATTAGTATTTGGATATGGTGATGATGATGACGAAGATGAAAAAACATATTTACAAATTCTATATCAATCAACAGTATCATCTATAACAACATTATTCTTTGGTAGAAATTATGGTAATGTTGTTAGGACAGCGGAAAATTATTTTATAGAACAAGCAAATAAAGAATATGGTGAAGATATTGGTCTTAGAAATAAAGAATATGACTCATTTAAAGACGCTCTTCAATTCAACCAATTTGGAAAGGTTGATGAGCTATCTGATTTTGCTGCTATTATGGCAGGACCATTGGGTCCTGTAATTAATGCAGGAACACTTGGTTTAAAATTAGCAACTAAAGAAGCTCCAAAGGAAGATAGAGCAATTGAAACAAGGAGGAAGGAGTGGTATAGATTTGGGTTAGAAGCAGCCGGGTCTGTTGGACTCGTGCCTTTTTATAGAGATGTACGAAAAGTAACAATGGATTGGGTATATGATGAGTTAAAAACAGAACTAAAAGAAGATGCTGCTAAAAAAGAAATAAAAGACGAAAAGGATGCCAATACTTTAGAAAGAAAAACAAATGCGCTAAATAGAATGAGGTCTATCTATAAAGATGGAAGAAGCAGAAGTATTATAGATGATGAATTAAGAAAGCTAAGTGACCCTGAATTTAAAAAGCAAGAGAATGATAAGGAAGAGGCCGAGAAAAAAAGATTGTTAGATAAATATGGATACGACTCACAGGAGGATTTTGAAAGAAATGATAAAGAGAAATATAAAAAAGTATTTGGTGAAGACTCTCCTTATAGGAAAAGACTAGCTCCTAAAGCGAAAATACAAAAAGAACTAAAGGATAGAATGGATGCTTCTGAAGATAATAAGGCATATAAGCCAAAGGTAGAAAAGAAAAAAAGTCAAGTTCCTACAGGTCCTTATGGAGACACTCCTTATGGAGGTAGCAGTCCTTATGAAGGTAGTAGTGCTTATGGAGGAAGCAGTCCTTATGAAGGTAGCAGTCCTTATGGAGATAATCCATATGGAGCTCAAACAACAAAAAAGAAGAGGTTTAAGTATTAAAATCTAACGTACTTAAATGCTTTTTGTTTATTGTAGTATGCCATTAGCTCCATGTCATTGACTGACATTGCTCTTGTTGTACGTCCACTAAATTTTATTTGACCGACCAACTCATTTACTTTTCCATATATAATGCCGTCTTCACACGCCCATATAACAACAGGGTTTAATCTTTTGTCAGACAGCTTAACAAGTTTCTTTATTGAGATTGGAAGTGGGTAAGCATTTATCATTGTCTTTACCCTTCCTTTTACTTCGGCGTATGCTATTAGTTCTTTGGCTTCATTGAAAATCTTATAGTCTATATCAAACTGTCCTAGCTTTTCATATGAGCCATTAAATATACTAACAAACTTTTTTATAGCTACCTTTTCTTTTTTTAAGTCTTCTTCTACTTCAAAAATCATCGTACTCTATTGATTTGAAAATTAATCTTAATTCTATCATTAAAACTTTTATTTCTTTTTGTGCTTCTTCATATTCTTTATCACATAAAGTCTCATATAAAACAGTCAGTGAGTCATGTTGAATACCAATTAGATATGCAATTCTATCTGCTCGCTCTTCTTCTTGCCTTCTTTTTTCATTCATAATATACAAAGAAACACGAAGTTAATTATTTATTTTATTTTTCATACCCTTTTAGTATTTCTGTTTTTATTCCGTGGCCCTCTAATTCTTTTATCCTGTACTCCTGTAACTTACTTACAACTCCTTTATCTGTCTTGACCTCAATAAATATTGCATTACAATCTTTTGGTAAAGCAATCAAATCAGGGATGCCATTTTTATTGGTCTTAATTAATTTAATGACATAGTACCCTTGACCTTCAAGCTCCTTAATCTTTTTAGATTGTACCTGCTGTTCGGTCATAGTAGTATTTTTTTGAAATGATTAATGGTATAGTCTTTCTTTTTTATTACAGTTTTATATATATCCTCTTCAATACCTCCTTTTGCAAAAATCCAATACACATCATTATCTAATCTGTCCTTAGTTGTCATCCTATCTTTACTTTGCCAATAACTTGTTGCACTAAAGTCAATATTATAATAGACCAAACAATCAGCGTTCCTTAATGATATACCTTCTCTACCTGATACTATCTGAAGTGCTATATTTTTATCTGTATCATCAAAAACACTTAGCTCTGTAGTCAAGTTGTCTACTCCAAAAACTTCCATTAGTGCGTTCAATTCTTCTTTAAATTTATAAAATATTCCTATCTTTTTACCATTAAATTTTTCTTTTATAAATTCTGCTTTTGATAAATCAATAATCATAGAGTTGCCACTTTCAAACTTTATGGTCCCTGAGTACAGTTGGTGTAGCTTCATCATTAGTTTAACAGCAGTGTCTGCTAGTATGACCTCCTTCTTGCCTTCAACGACTAAGTCTTTCTTTAACTTATTTATTATCTTATGGGTTGAGTCTTTTAGAGACACATGGAGAACGTGCTCAGATGTCTGAACTTGAAACCCTGCCTCTAATTGAGTATAGTTAATTGTATATGGTTTCATCTTTTCAAGTATGGATGGCAATCCTTTTGAGTAGTCCCTGATAAAAAGTCCATTGATTTTTTTTTCTGTTATAGTTACGTATGCACTGCAAAACTTGTAGAAGTTGGCGAACTCACGGAATGGGTTATTTGGTATACCATACACCTGATGGTACATCTGAGAATAACTCTCCGGTGTTGGTGTTCCCGAAAGCAAAATTACCATTGGGTTGTGCTGCTTGATTAACTTCTTCACTATCATGGCTCTTTGTGATGGCTTTGGAAAAGCCCCCATACCATGAGCTTCATCTAAAATAATAAGGTCCCAAGGTATGTCGGGGTCTATAGTGTGTAGACTTTCATAGTTTATTACGCATAAAGAGAATGAAGGTTTCAATGTATCAAAGTCTGCTTCAATTGAACTGATAGCTTTCTTCTTAGTAACAAACAAAACATCTTGTGCCTTTACCTTATCGGCTATACCAAAACTTGTAAGGGTCTTACCTGTTCGAACCTCCATGGCTAGATATAAGAACCCATGCTCAAGTATAATGTCTTTACCCTTTGATATAATATCATCTTGATAATCTCTAAACGTAAACTTATTTAATTCTAAATCTTTCATGGCTAACTCTTTATAGTAATTGACACTGTCTGCTATATTTTTTATAACATCTTTATCCTTATTATATTTATATACTTCAATGTCAATGGCCGTCTTACCTCTACCTGTCTTTACAATCTTTTTTGTTTCAACAATAGACTGTAACATCTCACAGTACTCTACCATATATTGATTACTACGGCCATATTTTTTATCAATCATTTAGTTCTTCTTTTGTTCTTATTATAACCCATCTACCTTTTGCATCACGACCCTCTTCAGGAGATACACCAAACTTAAATACTGCGTATGATGTAATCCATTTATAGAATCTAGTTCTACTCATTGACATCTTTGAGTGCGCTCCATAGTCAGGATACTCTCTGACAAAGTTATCATACAGGTCATTTTTATATAGTCTTATGCCAGGTTCTAAAACAATCTCTCTCTCTTGGTCATCAATCAATCCACACCACTCTATAAACTCGTGGCTTGTCTCTGCTGATAGCTGTCTTATCTTTAAGTTCACGAACTTTGATTTAACTAATCCTGTTACTAAAAAGTTCTGTAGGTTGTTCAACATATAGTTGTCAAACTCACACCAATCATCATCACTCCAATCTCCAAACATTAACTTTCCAAACTCATCCAATGGTGTGTATGTCTTATTGTAATGTTGGTGTAGTTCCAACTCCCACTTCCTTCTTGCAAATGAATTACCTGCTCCCTTGATAGCATAGTTTGTAGTTATAGCAATCTTAGGTGACTTACTGAATGGTATCTTTATTGCGTCCTTGTTCTTTTTCTCTAAGGTCATACCTTCAGTTACTACTGAGAACAATCTCTCAAAGTCAAAGTGTTTCTTGACATCATCGAAGCACAGTATTTGTGTATCTGCTGACACCAACTGATAGGCAAATGAACGCTCAAAAGCAAATGACTTACCATCTATTACTACAAGTTTTTTCATGCAGTTTAGAGAGCTCATAAACAATCCCTTTCCTGTACCTCCTTCAGGGTTGTCACTAATTACTTCATCGTTTAATATGATAGCCGGACAGAATGATAAGTTCTTGTATCCATGCAATAAGAAACCTATCGTACTTTCCATTGTTTTTATTCTATTCTCATCTTGATTGCAGATGTTACGAATAAATACTCTGTAGTCAAAGTTATCACTTACTGAGCATCTATTGAAGTTCCTATTTATGATGTGGTCCTTCCAAACATATCCTCCTAAGTCTAAATAGTCAATGGTTGTTATCTCAGTACCTGTAATTTTAACAGCACAGTTCTTATAGTAAAGGTATGCTGTTGTCTTGGTATCCTCTATGAAATAGATATCTATCGTAGATAGTAGAGATAGAAACTCTTCCTTAAAAAACCTTGTGTTATCTGCAAAGTAATTATAGATTGAAATGTCATCCAACTCTAAGAGTTGCATAAGTATAAAGTCCTTTATTTCTTTCTCTGATGTATGGTCAATTAAGTTGTTAGTAACCTTTACAAACACGTAGCTCTTACCTCCTTCAGGACAATACTTATAGAACCCCGAGTCTTCTAAAAACTTCTTGAATAGTATGTGTATTATTTTAATAACACCCTTGTCATTCTTAGACCAAAATATTTGCTGTGAGTTCTCTTCTTCAACCTTGTTTAACACTGAGTCAATTAGGTCAGACTCAAAGTTTGAATCTTGTAGCTGACTCTTTATTTCTTTTCTTGATACTCCCCTTCTAAGCTTTTCCTTTATCTGACTAATCCTTTCATCATCCTCATAGTATTTCGTTCCAAAGGTTGATGTATTTCTATACGCAGAGTCTATTGTCATTGATATTTCTGAAACAGTAAAGTCTTCTGTTGCATATTGGTTTAGAATATAAGAAGCAAGACTCTTATTTATTCCAAACTCATTGAACGCCATTGCAAGTATAAACGTATTGTGATTTCGTTGTCCATCAATCATTGGGTATTTCTTTTGCCACCACTTAACTAATATCTCCACGATCTTATTCTCATCTGTAATTGGTATAGTTGCAATGTCTCTATGCTTAACTACTTCGTTGTATTCTACCTCTTCTATCTTATCCCATATGGAAGAGTTCTCGTTAACGTGAATTAAGGGGTCATACGACTCGTAACAGACACGACTGATGTTCTTGCTTGTATTATCAAAGTAAGACGAGTTAAAGTGCTTCTCAAGCGAATTAAAGTAGTTCGTATGGTTCTCTATATCTTTTGGTATTTTAACCAATACCTTTAAGCCATTTCCTGAAGGGGAAATAAACACAGAAAAAACATACTTGTTCTTCGTTAGCATCTCTTTATCCTGCAGTAAGTCTTTTTGTTTTGCGTATCCATCAAAGTCCAAACATATAAGACCACTATGTTCAATGATTGATGTGTCTGAGCGTTTAATGAACGTACCACTAAAACAAATTGACGGAAGTAACTTTTTCATTTCGTTTCGCTCACTCTTATCTTTCTCTAGTCGTATCTTCTTAACTAGGTCTTTAGTAGCACCAATCTTTATTCTTTCAAGTATCTGATGTGCCTCTCTATAGAATGGAGTATTGGTCTCCTTAATGTTTTTAAATATGGTTATGTTATACGTGTTCATACTTGTGTCGTTTTTGTGTCGGAATTGATATTAAAAAATCCTTTGTTTATAAGGGTTGTGTCGATTATGTCGATTTTATTTCTAAACTGTAGTCAAAATAAATAATATAATATATAAATATATATATATATATATATAGAGAACGCATAAAAAAGGGGAAATAGACATCTCCCCTTAATTGCTTTCTTGTTAGAAGCTTTCACTAAAAATCTAAATCATCATTAGTTCTTGTTATAGCATCTTTCTTTTTGGCATTAACCTCCGGCTTTTTTGGTTCGTATACATCTAACTCCATATAGGGGTTACCACTACGGCCATACTTTGCGTTGAGGTTTACCCAACCACCTTTCTCATGCTTACGCATGAATGTTATAGCATCATCTACCTTGATTGATACTCTTCCGATAACGAAATCGGGCGCATTCTCTTGTCTTTTGAACGAGAAGCCGTCTGCAAAGATTTTTTCGTCTTGTGCCATTTTACTTTGTTTTAAATTTGCCCCAATCTAGTTTAATCATCCTGAATACCTTTGGGGCTAAATAAACAGGTTGATACGTTGAGCATTGTACACTACTCATACGGTTTCTTAAAGTCTTTATAACAAAGTATAACAGCAACCTTTCGGCAGTCTGTTATACGGCTGTTAGCAATAACCCTAATCGAGCGACTTCGTTCCAAATTCAGGTTCTTGTTTTGGCAATTTAGCAAATTCTTCATTAGTAAATATTTTGTAGCCATCAGATTGCATATACTTAAATCGTTCACCTGCGTATCTCATAGCATTATTATAAAATGCCATTGATGCTTTTGGGTCATTTACTGTTGGCTTACAAATATCTGAAAGTGTATCTATATTATCTAATAATTGCCAAAGTGCTTCGATAATTTGTCTTTCAGTAAGGGCAGTTGCTAACAAACGGTTAGCGTCATTGCCTTTTTCTTTGTTGATACTTTTGTTGTGATTCATAATTTATCTCATTTATTAAAGTTTGTACTAATTTTAAAAGTCGGCAACGAACGCCAACCGTCAACCGTTATAAACAATAAAAATTATTCAGGATATTTCACTCTATGTTTTTTCTTACAGTGAATACAAACTGAATATGCTTTTCTTGTCCATGTATTTGCTTCGGACGTTGAACTTGGTTCATGAAATCCGAAAAAACATTTAATTTTCTGTATCATAATTTTTACAATTTATAACAAGGTATATAAAACAGGCTTGATGAGTGCCTCTACCGTTCATCGGGTGTGTTATTTCTGGAGTTCTCTCTCCTTGATATGGTCTATACCCTGCCCGTTTCATATACCTGTCTCGTTATTAAAATAGTTCCTCTTGAACAAAATAATTGTCAATGTTCTCAGTTGAGTCACTACTAAAGTATTTCTTATATACCTCGATTGCTTTGGCTACCTTCTGCTCGCCACCAAGTATAAAGTTCTCTGTTGGTGTATAGATACCCAATTGACTTGTAAGCTTGTCTATAACATAGAACACTAATGGCTTACCAAACAACTGCTGATATATATAACATTGAGAGTCATAGTTGTATGCCTTGGCTGACCACTTGAATTTATTTATATCACTTGTGGTCTTTAAATCTATGATACAGTCATCTGTTATTATATCTGCCTTACCCTTCCACATCATCCCTTGTATCTCTCCAATCGCCGGTACTTCATATTGGTTTCCATCTTTGTATATCTGCTCGTAAAAAGAAAAGTTTCCTGTCATAACTTTAACCAAGTCTTCTATCTCATCCTTCTCTTTTTTAAGCATACAAAAGTCAAGCTCATTTGTTTTTACAAACTCTTTATATTCTTTTGTGAGTCTAGTACCTGTATCAATATACATAAAGTCAACTGCCTTATCAGGCTCAAGTATTAGCTGATGGAAGTACCTTCCTGCAGCAAAACTCTTGTTGTCGCTTCTATACGTTCCGTATAGCTTTGGATTAGATAGTAGTATACCTATGTCAGAGTTAGACAGATATTGTTTACCAACACCTGAATAATACTCTTTGTCGTTCCGTAAAAGGTCTATTATTTCTTCGTGCTTCATAATTCTCTACATTGTTGACATTCATGAAACTCATCACACTGACAAGTTAATTCAGGTGAAATATTATACATCATAGCCATATCAGCAAGCTCACTAGCAATTTCTCCATGTACCTGAAATTTAGGTGCAGGTGTAGATTGTGTTCTCTTAGCTCTAATAACCATCTTCAAAGTATTTCTTAGATGTTGAACATCCATTGTATCGACATCTATTTTCTGACCATTTCTCATGGTCCAATAAACTGTTTCCATAATTTTAGTCTTGCTTGATTAAATTAGATATTTCTTTTTTCACATCTGCACCGATGGTGTACTTGATAGTGAGCTGTTGCATTAGCTTATCCAATCCAACCTCTTTGTTTAGATATACATACTTTGCAACCTTCTCCCAATTTTCAGTACCTTTCTTAAGCGCCTCTAATACAACCTCTTTCTTAGCAGGTGTAACTAAGGTAGCAGTCTCTGATTCGGGTAAATCCTCACCGGCATAGATATAGATACCCAAGCCAAACATAGCTAAGTTCTTAACTAAGCACCTCATTAATGTTTTGTTGATGTCAAACATTGTAGCAGCATCAACAACCTTCTCTCCATATCTTGTCTGATAAGTATATGACTGAGCTAACATTGATTTGTTTGCTCCATCCATAACAGGAAGCCACATTTCTAAAGACTCTCCATCTATAGTTACCTCTGTCATTACCATATACCCAAGCGCTTCATCGTAGAAGTATGGCTTATTAGTACTGTCATCTGATATTACTCTGTAAGAAGCTTCAGGAAATGATTTCTTTGCCTCACTCCAAGCCCAAGCCCAAGATAAATAGGTTAGGTTACTTTTCTTTTCTACTTTGTCGTTTACATTGATAGCCGACAATTTTTCAAATGTTGTGTTTGTTCTCATTTTATTTAGATTTAGATTTAATTGGTTACTGATTTTTCTATTGAGTTAATTATAAATGTATAGTCGGCATCTTCAGCCAACCTTTGTGTTACAATTTTAACACCATGGATTACTGAATTGTGACTTATGTCATAGCCATTATCTTTCATATGATTCTGAACATACATTATACGCATTGGTCTATGGAAACAAAGATAGTAAAGCAGATGCCTTGCATCTACAACCTCTCTCTTCTTTGACTTTACAAATAACTCTTCCTTTTTGACACCAAACAAAGATGATATCGCATTTACATACTGATTAAAGATTTCTTTTTTCATTTTATTTTTCTTTTTGTATTGATGAATAGCTATATGATATAAGAAGTATTCCACTTATAATCATTATAGCAATAAAAAATATTGACATTAACACTGTTCCAAACCACTCGAAGGCATTGGTTGTGATGATAATTGATTCCCATAATACTTTTACCATAAAGTAAAAGCAGAAAAAATATGGGACGATTAGGGTAAGGCTAATTAGCCCTGCTGCGATTCTTTCCATTTGATTTTGATTTAGATTCGATTAATAATAGTACAAATATAGTTAAACTATATTACATTTCCTAATTTATTTAGGTTTTTTTTCAAAGGTTTCATCATAATACTCTTCACCAAACTCCCAAGGCCCTAACAAAGGGCTTCCTCCTATAGCATATGCTTCACATATCTGTTGCTTTTCCATTTCTTTGGCTTGTTCTAATATGTTATCACTAAATACAAATCCAAATTCTAATCTTAGCTTTTCTCTAAGCCATTCTGTTGCTGTCTGTTTCATAGTTCTTGTTTAATAATAATTGTTATTAATATGTTCTTTTATCTTCTCTAGCTCATCCATGCTATTGCACTCAAGTATCTTTACCCTTAAAGGTTTATACTTTTCAGGCTCAAGGAACATCTCTCTTAGATCTCTAGTATGAAGGAAATAGATTGGGTCTTTAGCTTTGTGCCACACATCATGGTTGATTAGCCCATGTATTATTGTAGAGTGATTCTGATTAAACATCTTGCCTATGCGTGATAGCGATAACCCTTTCTTCCTTAGAATGCTGTAAAGATAGTATCTCTTATATAGTACGTATCTGTGTCTGCTTTTAGCTTTTAAGTCATTCTCCTTTATGTATTCAATAATATCATCTATCATAGGTCTTGTGTTTAATAATCCATACCATAATCTACTAGGTCTAATGGTGAAATCTCGCCGCTCTCTAATATATCCATCAAGCCACGAAACTCATCCCTTCCATCGAACCCCCTGTCATTCATATCTGTTATGAATTCACCTGCGTGTTCATTGCAATACGAAATTGCATCATCCAATGTTGTTTCTTCAGTTATTTTCATATTATTTCTTTTAGTTGATTACACATTCTTTCTGCTTCTTCTTGTACTTTTTCCTTTGGCCAATCGATTAAGTTGTCTGAGTAATGTGCTGTATCAAAACCTACGCACCATTTGCCCTCATCCTCTGCATCTAATTCCCATTTTTCAATCATGTTAGCATCTACCAAATCTGAAAAGGTTAATCCACCATGAACGTCTATATTAATATCATCATAGTACGTGCCGTGTAGTGGGTGGTCTTTAGGTATTAGAACATACCCATTACCCCATCCAAAATTAAATGTTCTCCTAGACCATTCTTTTTGTTCTCTAATTATAATTTTCATCTTTTCTTGTTTTTTTATAGTCAATAATAAATCCTACTGCCACAATGATATTCATACCAAAGGACATTAGTATCTCATGGATGTCAGCATATACATTCATTGATAAATGTACATGACCAACCATCCAAAAAGGTATGGACAAGTTTTGGCTTATCCATACCAATAGATACCTTACAAAGTGTTTCACTTATTAACTATAAAGTTTAATGCAGCCGTGCTTCCTGACATCTTAAACTCATATGTATCTGAACCACATGTTACATCATTTACTCTTATCTTAAGTGTAGTACATGACTTAAAATCAGCAAGACAATCTGCAGTCAATAAGTTGTCGATAAAATATACAGTTTTCTTGCTTTCAGATGTTCTTGAACTACACGTATATTTCTTGTATGCTCCATTGACCATAAAAGATAAGTCTACAATTAAATATTCATCACAGGTATATCCACCACTTATATAGAAAAATATTTCTCCATCAACATTCTCAAGCTTAAGCCAAGCACCATTGTTGTCTTCTGTATAAGCAATCCTATATGGGTCATCAAATCCATTATCTATATTTTTATATGTCCATTGTGCACTTGCTGTATAGCTTAGTGCTAATCCTACTGTCATTAATAAAGTTTTCATAATTTTAGTTTTTAGTTTTTAGTTTGTTTTGTTTCGTTTTGCATTGCAAATTTGCAAGTACAATTGTAAATTAAAGCTCCCTCTGAATTGGCGCTCCCACCAATCTATTCTGTCGGGGAATGACAGATTGTAATTTTCCATACGCTTAGTTTATAAATTTTGAACTGATTAATAATACATCTCCGACAATATGGTCATCGGAAAGTCCGGCTAATTCTGTTGCGATAATGTTTGGCTTTAGATTGTTTAGTTTGCCCTCTTCATTTACAACTAATATCACCCCGTCTTTTAAGTATACAAGCTCTATGTATCCACCTACACAGGCTTGCATTTCACTAAGAGTTACGTGAGACTCACTAAACTCCATTGTTCTTGTGGTACCATCTGATAAAATCAATGTACCATTTGCTTTCGTTTTTTTTTTCATAATTTGATTAGATTAAATGTAAAGATAGTTTATTTAAACGAATAAATGTTTATAACTCTGCTTGAAAGTTACAATCTCCTTGTTCTTTGATGCAATCTCTTATCTCTTTACCTAATAATAAGTCTGCATAATCACTCAATTCTTCTTTAGTAAAGAATGGTTTAATCATCTCGTCATTGTATCCATTATTGTTCTTAAAGAACTCTACAATTACATCGTACTTAGACCCTAAACTCTCCTCTATTCTTTTAATCTCATTCTCTACCTCTTCGAGGTGTTCCTCTTCATTGAAATAATAATCAATGTATTCAGGCTGACACTCTTTTCCACCAAACCTACTTGGCGCTTGACTTGATTGCAGCGCGAACCAAAACTTACCATGGATATCGCCATTGTAATACCTTCCCATAACTTATAATTTATTAAATTGCGCTTACTCTGTAAGGTTTTCAGCGTCCCCTTTGCACTCGTGAGAGTGATAATCATTATTAAACACCATACATGGCTATTTCCCTAGACACGACACCCGTATCAATGAACGTCTGAAACTTTCTGCCAAGTTTCATTATACTCTTGACCTTATTTGAGTCATCATTATACATCATCATTAATATTGGTTTGGCTCGTTGCATAAATGCATTGTGATTTCCATTTGGATTGTTCACACTATAATCTACCAATATATAAAACAACTCATACCTTCTCATCATTTGTTTAACATTCTCAAACTTAGATGGCAGTCTAAACTCAAGCACCCCATTATCCAACCCAAACTCTTTTACAAGTGCTACCTGATACTTAGAATGAACTCCATGCCAATCCCAATACTTATCTGTAGACTCCATTCGTCTATTATTACGGCAATATATTTTCTGTAACCTGTGCCTATATAGGGCATATATTAGCCCACTATTTTTTCTTACACACTCCCTTAGTCTGTCACCACTCCACCCATTGACGCCTATTGTTATGTGACCACCACACGTGTCATCACTAGGACTGAATTCATCATCTATAATTCTCTCTGCCTTGTAAAACATATCGAACACTTTGTTTCTCCACATACCTCCCGGCAGCAATGGTAGTATATGTGTTACAGCCTCATATCCACATGAACTATCGTACTCAAATCCACAGAACATCTCATGCTCATGCAACGCATCTTGGTCTAACTCATTCTTCTCTACCTCAAACCCTATCGTGAACCTTGACTGATACCCTGCTAATTCATCGAACTCAATGTTCTTACGTTTAGATATTGGTAACCCTTTTATGTCTACTTGCCACTTAGTCTTGTTTATCTTTAGAGGGTCAGGTTTTCTATGGTAACTCATAATCTCACCTCTAATACTCTCATTTGTCTTGGCGAAAATAACGCCTGAATTTGCACATTCTGTCATACATTTAGATTTAATTTGATTTATAATTTACCTTCGTCTGAGTAAGAGTAATAGCTTTCTGCTGTAACTATTATGTGGTCTAATAATTTAATATCCATTATCTTACACGCATCATTTAACTGCTTTGTTAATTTGTCATCTGCGTCACTTGATTTTAAGTTACCACTTGGATGGTTATGGCTCACGATTATTCCCGTAGCTCCACATTTTAGTGCCGTCACTAAAATCATTCGTATATCTACAACTGTTCCCGATATACCACCTTGACTAAGTTTCTGCCAACCTATTGAACGATTTGCTTGATTCAAATAGATTACTATTGAGCTCTCACAATACTCTAATGTGTCCTCATCATACATCTGCTTCAATAGTTTATAGCTGTCATCAGACCCCTTAATTTGAGTCGTAACAACTCCCGATGCCTTGTACTTTAATGTAATCTCAGACATATAACTTTCATATTCTTTCATAAGTTTTAGTTTTTAATAGTGTCTTTGAAGACACTTTTGGTTTATATTCCTATGTGACCAACCTCTATGGCTATGTCTAATCTTTTGTCCAAAGACTCCTGTAAATCTTTCCACGACTCAATAGAACTTTCACTTCCATCTTCATGCAAAGTGTATAGCTCGAATAGTCCTGAGTCATATACACTTGATGCCTTGTCAGTAACTATTAGCCACACGAAGTCACCTATTACCCTAATTGATTCTTTCATAAGTTTATTGGTTTATATTTCTTGTGCGTTATGGATGCGACACCCCCCTCGTGATAGCGAGATTAGAATGGGACAGTCTCACACGTAGCGCAAATCACAGCCTTCCAATCTTCATTGTACTTTGCACCCGTGCCTAAACAACTCTCGCATTCATCGTCTTTTTGTAACTCCTTGTGGTAGTCTGCCTGACAATACTCACAGGTAGCGAACTCTTTTTCATTCGCAGTACATAACGTCATGCCACAATCGTAGCAAACATCATCGTCTATATACTCGTCTCTTTTTGTAGCAGGTGCCGACCAACCGGATGAATAACCATACGATTGGCCATATATATTTCCCGGTGTATACCCCATGCCATAGCTATTACCAAGCGACCCTCTGTATACTTTCTTGCCACCATAGTCAACATAGTTATTGACCTGCTTATATGAGCTATTAGAGAACCAACAGTCATTAGACCAATGACCTGCTTTTTCATTGACAATAGCATAATCATTATTGGTATTTAAGAATACTAATTTGCTACCCCCTATGAATGTCTCAAGCATGTCAAGCATTATCTCATTGTACTCAAATCCCTCTGTGAAATTCTTGAGCACCGTCTCGTTGAACATATAGGTATCCGAATAGTCCTTACTAGTAGGTACATCGTATATCATTCCGTTATGCACAAATCCTAAGTCATCACTTACTAAGAACGGATGACAATTTGTTTCATCAATCTTTCCGTGAGTACTGATTCGAAAATGTAATACTATATTTCGCTTACCATAACTCTTTTTTACCCTAGTATATTCATCATAGAATACATCGAAGCTCTTCATCTCCTTGAATGTTTTCATTTGTTTTTTGTTGTCGATATATAACAAACCGGCACCATCGCCATTGTTATCCCAACAGTTTTTTAGTAACTCTCTCTTAAGAGTCGCTCCTTTCTTATTTAAAATTGCTATACACATATTGTTTATTTTATTAGATTAAATTATTAGTTAATTACGCACCTACTTCATCATTATTTATTGAGTTACTCAACCCATCACTTTTAATTTTGCTCACATCAACATTGTCAAGCACCTTGTTATTGTACATCTTAGAGTATGTGATGAACTTCTCAACCTTAGTCAGCAAATCCGATTGAGTATAAATCAATCTCAAGTGCTTGTATAACTTAGACCTCTGATTAACAATCATCTTAAGTACATCAACCTCCGAAGCATTGATATTCTGCATGATAATTCTCATTAAGTCACGTCTCCAAAGTAAGTTCTTTACACTCTTTACAGCCGAAGGTAGCCGTATCTCTACCCTATTGTCCTTGATGTAGAAAGATGAATACTTATCACGTGAAACAAAATACTGATGCTTTTTCTTAGCTTGACTATAGTGCTTGTTGAGCCTATTCTCATACATAGAGTAGAGTAGTGGTATAAATCCACTTATGCCTTCAAACAACTCGTCAGGCGAGTACTTACTATGCGATATATTTATGTGACCTCCACAATTGTGAGAGTGAGAAGCATTTATCAATGTTATTAAGTCATTATCTTTTAAGTCATTGTCCATATCATTGGTGAACAAGTCAAAGACAGGACTGACCAATTCATAGCCAATATGTTCACTAAGCGAACCATCTTTCTCTTTGCCCCACCCCGTCCTATCGTACACTTCTCTATAGTGTATACTACAGGCATCTCTATCTTCCTTCTCCACCTCGAATCCAACCCTACATACTGTTTTGGCAGTAGACTTATCCACATCATCTAATGAATCGTATCTCGAATTATTATCTGATTGGTCATCATCATCATCATCATCATCATCATCATCATCCGAATCATAATTTGAGTTATAATAGTCATCTCTTCTGTCTGACCAATACACATCATGGTCACTTGCCACATCGCTGTCGACATAACGTTCACCACGGCATTCTATTGCGTCACTGCTGACGAAGTATCCTTGTTCACGTCTTGATATCCACCCATATAGACATCTACGGTGAGTCAAATCTATATACTCACCATTATAATCTGAGTAGCATACGTCATCATTGCCCTCTATAAATGTACGACCGAAGTATTCAGTATGCACATCATCACTCAACGCCCATTGTCCTTCCATATCAGTCAAGGTACAGTCTATCTTTAATTCCCACGTCCCATCATGTAGTTCTACACAAAATCTTGTTGGGTGTACGTCACCATTGCTTACTATAGTTTGAGGTTCAACGTACTCAATATTCAGATTAACTGCTTGGTCCCAATCATGGATGCTAATTTGTATAGCCCCATCCCTTTCTGATTCATATGTCCTTCTACAGTTGACAAGGTCACCATCCATGCCATAGACCATCTCACTAAGATTACCTGTTAATTGGTGTCCATCGCCATTAAGCCAATCTATATACTCATGCCATAAAGACATTGATTCGTAATCAGGCTTGATAAAAAATTTCTCCGGTAATAAATTTCTGTTTTTCATTTCATTTAATTTAATTAATTGTGCCTACTCTATAATGTTTTCAGCTTCCCATTTTTTGTTTGTATTATTTTATTCATTGTAGTCATCGTAAATAGTAATCCTATTGTTTTTCAAAATAAGTGGTGCTTGTACATTCTTCATAAGCTCCATTAATTCCTCTAGAGTGTTGATTTCTATTATCAATTCCTCTTCATCATATTCATTTAGTTCAGTTCTTACAATAAACTTAGAAGCTTCTTTGTAATAAGCCTTTGCAGACCCCCAAGATGCACATCTTAACATAAATTCCATACGTTCTATTTTTAATTATTAAAAGTGGCTTCGAAGCCACTTTTGGTTTCAACTTTTTCTTCCTCCATTGCGCCCTCGAGTGAGAGTGATTCCAAGTCAGCGAACCTCGTCGCACAATACCCTAACCACCTAAGACCGTTCTTTGTAGTCCCCTTGTTATTCACACCCGACACAATGTATGTCCTCTGCTCATATCCATTGATGAACTCATCAAGGATATAATACTCACGACCATTCACGACATTCGCCCCTTCAGGTAAATTTCTGTCGTTGATACACGTTAGCTTTCTCATTATACTACTTTTGAAATTTCTACTATATCTACATCAAAGTAATTTGTACTAAGCTCTGTAAATGGTACTTTTTTATGGCTACAAATTAGATTTATAATCCTACCAAATTGAGTATCAATTGGTTCGGGTGTCATAAAATAAAAGGTATAACTAAAACCTGTATCTACACCTGTATATTGAGCACATACCATGTACACATTTATTTCTCCTCTCTTCTCTTTCATGACAATAATTGTTTAACTGATTTTAAGATTGCATAGCGCTCACGCAACTTGTCAACTCCTACTACATTCTCCATGACGCTATCCTTTATATAGCCCATTTTCTCATCAATATAATTGACCATCTCCTGCCTACATTCATTACTTATGATGCCTGACATTTCATTCAGTATGCCATAGTACACTGACTCTTTAGTTGTTTGCTCCATTACTTTGTTGTTTTAATGTCCTTGTCAATACTAACTTGTCCGTATGCGTCACAATTGCAATGACAATTCTTACTTGCACCACAACTTGTTAGTGCGATTACGATGATGATAATAATTAATGCTTTCATTTTATTTAATTTAAAATTGTGCTTACTCTTTAGTTTTTCAGCTTCCACTTTTTTAGTTTTTAATAGTGTGTTTGAACACACTTTTGTGATTGTGATTAATAACATACATCTAATTCCTCGCACATTTGAGAATTAATCTCAAGTAGATACAAGTATTCCATGCACTCATCATAAGACCCTCTCATGATTGTTCCGAACGTGTCATCCATTAGACACCATTCATTAATTGATTTGATTATCTCCATTCTTTCTAGTTTTTTACTATTTTAAATACTCCATACTTGTGACTCCCTTGAGCCATCAATTGATTGCGCTTCCAATAGCATAATGCCATATTTGGGAAGCTATAAGACTCACATATAGTCGAGCCATTAATTACATATTGTAGTTGATATCTCATGGCTTAGTTTTAAAATTGTTTCTATAGTTCACATAAAATAAACTACTTACTCCTACCATTACGATTATAAAAATTATTAAATTCATGTTCTTTTTTTTTATTTAATTATTAATTATTAAGTTTAATTAGTGTGTTCAAACACACTTTTGGTTTAATTGCAAATCATTCTCATTTGGGCGCACGTCCCCTGTGATAGCGAGAGCATCCATTATATTATTTCCCCACATTATAGCGCTCATTAAACATCTGTTGCGTTACATTACATATTTCCACCCCCTCATTGAATGCTATTTCCACCACATACTCCCGATTTTCGGGGTTATTAATATTGTCGCACCAACGGATTTGTGATAGCGAATTTTGCTTGTTGCACCCTGCACAAATAGACAAGATTAAAAGCGTTTTAATTATTGTAGTCATTTTTTTTAAATTTTAATAGTGTGTTCAAACACACTTTT
>Ga0209668_10000029_pt1 | contig 56832 bp, 64 predicted proteins | sample FrelakmetPLP11PL_FD_187150 | JGI IMG/M metagenome (GOLD analysis project Ga0209668, IMG submission 187150) | Freshwater lake sediment microbial communities from the University of Notre Dame, USA, for methane emissions studies - PLP11 PL (SPAdes)... | ecosystem: Environmental > Aquatic >...
TAATTCACTGTATAAATCACTATCCTCTCCCCACTCATCTGCTACAGCGTTTAATAAACTACCAATTTTATTTTCTTCTATTTTAGCTTCCATCATATCATCTTTGCCTGGAAATTCATCTGGTTTGGAAAATAAATAATAACTCATTTCCATTTTAGCCCAATCTTCAACATCTTTTTCAGTTGGATCTCCTTCACCATCAAAGAAGTAACTTGATGATTCATCAAATCCTTCATCATCGTTCATAAATGCGTCTACAGATTCAATTTCTTCAGGATCAATTACTGATTTAAGATAATCAGAAATTAATACTTTATTTAATGTAGGAAATTGTTCGTTACCTTCAATTTCAACACTAACATATTTATTTGCTTTACCTTCTTCAACTGTATCTTCAGATAAACTAATACCAGGAAGACCAGCCATTAATGCTATCAAAGATGTTGAATCACCTTTCATAGCTTTTTCAGCTGCTGCTTTTACTTCTTCTGGTTTTAATTTACCAGATTTAATCATGTCATCTACTTTATTACCAGCACTTTCGTTAGTGTTCAGTGGATCAAGAGCTTTTAAAGAAATTGAAAATGGTGAACCATCTTTCTTTTTAAATTGAGCGCGTTGTTTTTCTTTATCAATAGCTATAATTGTACCAATATCTCCATTAAAAAAATCATGTGCTTGATTATCAAATTGAGTTACATTTTTATTAATTTTAGCTTTATCTCCTACTTCTAAACCTTCTTTAATAGTTTTCTCAGATCCAGTTACACCTTTATCGGGCATTACTTTAACACCTTTTGGTTTAGCTGTACCTTCTTCTTTTTTACCTAAATTATCTTTAACATTAGATTTTTCGTCTTTCTTAGTTTCTTTTTTTAAATAACCATCAGCTTTAGCTTGCATACCAGGAGCATCTGTTTCAGGTGCTTTAAAAGTATATGGTGATTGTTCTTGATTTAATAAACTAGAATAAAAATTAGCATCTTTAGCTAGATTTTTTAGTACAGTAGTTTTAGCTTTTTCTAAAGCCTCGTCTGTGTATTCACCTAACTCATTTAATTCATGAGCTAAACCATGACGATATTCGTATGGGTTAGCATAATCAATATGAAGTTCTTTTAACTTAGATTCTGTAGCTTTTTTAGGTTTAACTTCGGCTTTAACAGCTTCATCAGCTTTAGATTCTTTAGTTTCTTCAGTTACAATACCTTTGTTTTTAAGGATTTGAACAGCGTCAGTGTATGAGGTTAAGTTGGTAATATACGGTAAATTGTTATCACGTCTTACTTCATATAAGAATTTCTCGCGACTAACACCGCCAGACTTATGTTTTCTATATAATTCTAATGTTGTCATATGTATAAATATTAATGTCCTTGACCACGATAATTTCTTTCAGAACGATCGTGTTTGTTATATGATTTTTTTGCTTTACCTGTTTTACGTTTACCAAATGATAATTTTTTAGAATCACCACCGCGTGTTGCCTTTGCCATATTAAATATCGTTTACTATAATTTGATTAATATAAGCGCGAATATCTTCAACTTCAAATCCATCAGCTTCTAAATCTCCCATTATACCTTCAGCGGCTGCTAATAAACTTAAGATATGATTTCTATTAACTAAACTATTCATTCTTTCAAACGCTCCACCTTCTAAATCTCCCATTATATCTTTAGCGGCATCACTTATTTCTTCTACGTTTGCTACTTCTTCTTGGTATTCACTTTCAGTGATTAAGCCAGCTAAGCGTTTTAATTTTGCTATTTCGTTTATTGGTTTTTTCATTATCTTAATTTTAGTATCCTAATTTTTTAATTCTTTCTTTAACAAATAAAGCTGCTTGTTGTACTGGGTAATCAAATTTCTTAGCAATACCTTTTAAGAATTGTAATACTAATTTATCACCTTCTGGATTATCTGATTTAAACATACGAACAGATTCTTCATTTACATTTTCATATTTAAAAGTACCTCCATCTTCTGGATCTTCCATACTTAAATCACCGTTTATTATTCTTTCAATTCTATCCATAGCTGGGTCAGCATAAATTCCTCCATCAGAGTAATTATCAATAATATTTTGAATCAGTTGAATATGATCTGAAGATAAAGTTTGAACATTATTTGAAGATAAATTTTCACTTAATTCATTTTGTCTACGTCTTGAGTAGTCACTAACTGGTTCTTCGTCTTGTCCTACTTCAGCATCAAATCCTACTTCATCAACAAAATCTTGTAATTCACTTAAAGCATCTAATAAACCTTCTTTATCAGCGGTTGGAATATTAGAGTTAGTAGATATATTACTAATTAATCTACGAAGTTTATCATCAGCACTTGCTATTTTATTAATATCCATTGATTCTTCAACTGGTTTTTTAGTTTCAAATAATTTGTTGAAGAATGATTTTAATTTATCATGTAAAGCAGAAGCATCATCGTCAGATAATTTTTTAGCTGCTTTAGAAATTACAGCGGTAATTTTATCATACATTTCCTGTACTTTAGCTTGGTCAACTGTTTCGTTAACACCACCAAATTGTTCTTCTTCTTTAGCTTCATTAGCGTATTTCTTACAATAAGAATAATCAACTTCATCTTGATTACCTTCATCATCTACACGATAGCATTTACCATCATTCACAGTGTATATTACTTCACGCTCAGCTAAGAAATCCATTTGTTTTTCAGCTTCAGCATCTTCAATATCATGACCCATGTCTTCTTTTACTTTAGCTTTAGCGTAAGGTCCTAACTTATTTTCTGTTAGGAATTTTTTCATATCAAAATTGTCTGCCATTTTTATTTTAGTTTTGTCGATTTAAAAAATAAGGATTTTGTTGATTCTTTAATTTGTTGAATTGATTTTTCAGTATATTTTTTATATTTCAATCCACCTTCACTTTCGCTTAATTCACTCTGTAAGCGATTCATATATTCAAATAAACGATTAATTTCATTTACTTTTTGTTTTACTTGTTTAACAGCTGAATGGAATTGTTCTGGTTTAGTGCGTGTTTTAGATTCGTTTCTAAACTGAGAGTATCCTTCTAATAATGATTCTTCACTTATTGGTGATTCAAATGAAGCATTATTGAAGAAATCAAAAATCCATTCAGCCATATCCATTGTAAAGTTATTTTCACCTATCATACTGATTAGGTTATTTACTTTAGCTAATGCTTTAGGATATCTTTGTAACTTTATATTGATAAATTCCTTACCTGATTTAAATCCAGATGCTTCTTTTAGATTTTTATTAACATCATCCATATCAATATCAATTTCTAAGCTAATGTTATTTTCTTTAGCTTTTTCATTATGAGGTTTGATGACAAGTTTATTAACCTTATCTTTTACTTTCATCACTATCCAATCCTCACCATCTTTAAAATGAATTATATCATCTACTTTATATCCTTCTTTTAAATACATACCAGTTAACTTTCTTAGTACTTTAACAATTTCTTCTCTTGAAGCACCTGGAGTGTTCATCCATTGTAAAAATACTTCTTGAGCGTCTGGAGATAATTTACCTTGTTGTTTCGCGGCTTGTAGGTAAGTTAAAATTTTATCAGTACTATTGTCTTCTTTTATATTTTTATTGGTGAACCAATCATAAGTACCTTCATCATTATCTTGTTCTTCAGGTTGAAATTCAATTTCACCTTCTTTTGTCCATTTCCAATTTGGAAATTTAGCTAATACATCATCGATAGTATTAACTTGTAATTTATTGGTTCTGTTTCCAGCAGCATCAATTACATTAATAGAGAAAGTACCTGTTGAAGGTTCAAAATAAACATCAGAATCAGTTTTAAGATCTGTACCGATATGAATTGCTTCATTCATCATCGCCGCTCTTCTGTCAATTTCTCCTTTATCCATATAAGGATTAGTTTCGCTTTGTCCTCTTAACTTAGAAATTGCGGCATCAATTTTATTTAACATATCTCCATATCTATCAGCTACAGGGCCACCTTCTGGTTCTGCTTCTTGTTCCATATCTTTTTCTATCTCAGCTCTTTTTTTAAGAAGCATGCTGATTTTAGCTTGATTTGGATTTGTTTTTTGAGCTTGAGTATTTGGAATATCTTTTTTAGTTTGAGTATTTAGAGCATCTTTTTTAGCTCTCATAGCCATTAAAACACGATCATTAATATCTATTTCTTTTAATGGCTTAATTTCACCACCTTTATTCCATACGTTTGTTACTTTGGTTTTACCTGTTCCTTTATCATAAAGAACATTATAAGTAATATCACCTGTCATTTCTTTATTAACAGCGGTAATTTCACCTGGATGTCCTAAGTAAGTTACTTTGTCTCCTACTTTAAAATCTTCCCATAATTCTTTATAGTCCATAGCTTTAGATGGACGATTTGGGATTGATGGAGCAGATTTCCAATCTTTAGGAGTACCTTTGTTATTACTTTTACCAAAAGCATATTTTGTAGCTACACCTTCACCAGCGCCAGCAGTAACAGAAGCGCCAGTACCAGTACCAGACATTTCTTTTCTAAGAGCGGTGGCTAATTCCTGTTTTAATTTATTTTTATCCATTTACTTTTTTGATTTCTTCAGCTAACTGCTGATATTGAAGTAAGGTTACTAAATGATCATCTTTTACAGATGATTTAGTAGATATCGGTTTAATCAACGTTATAACTTCGTTTAACTTAATTTCAATTGTCTTATCATTAACTTGTTTAACTAAATCAGTTAGTTCTTGTTTAACTTTATTTAGGTTTTCGTTGATGAATACTTTAAGATGTTCAGGATTAGAAATATTATTGATAAATTCTTTAAGAACTAATTTTTGTCTATCACTTAAGTCAGAATATTTAGAATTGAATTTTTCAATTAGCATCCTGTACGCCAATATGCGTATATTTTTATCTTCTTTATTGAAACTTTTAAGTTCATCCGAATCAGTATTTTCAATTAACTGTTTTTTCGTGATGTGTTCCATGATAGCAAGTTTATTGATTACGATTTGTTTCGGTTCAACAAACTTATTTTCCATTGCTGATTCAAATAGTGTATAAGCGGCAGCTAATGTTTTATAGTTATTTACTTTTGACTTGAAGAAGCTTTCTAAGTTATAATGTTTCTTAATTTCTTTAATTAAGTTGTATTTTTCCTTAAGTAATTCTTCTTTTTTTAATTTTTTAGCTAGATCAACAGTAGTATTGATTAAAGATTCAGCTTTACCTTCACTTAAACGGGGTGCGGTTAAGATAGTGTGGTAAAGTTTATGTTCTTTTGCTAATTCACTGTTAGTAAAAAATTTTTTTACAATTTTTACAGCCTTAGAATCAGTGTTTGCTAACGTATCAGATGCAATTTGACGCACTAATAGTTCAAATAATACACCTGTGTTACGAAATTTGTTATGTTTAATACGCATAATTTAGTATAATGATACTACCTATAAATATGTAGTTTATTTAATTTCATCGCGAATATTATCTTCATTTAACATATCACTTTCAAATAATGTTGTTTTACGACTTACTGGTAGTTTTTCAAACATTGCTTTGTTTTTTAAATATGTTTCTAACGCTAAAGGTGAACCACCTTTCCATTGGGTTTTAGATAAAACATCTTCTTGGTCTGCGCCTGCAGCGCGATATGTTTTAGCCCCAATACGATCTTTACCAAAAGCATTATCTTGTCTATTAATATTTGATACTGATTTTTCAGGACGACCAACTAAATGTACTGGTTCATTTGGATTTTTCTCATTATATCCTGTTGGTACTTCACCATCATTTCTACCTTTACCATAAGCTGTTGCTAATTGGTGTGGTGTACCATATACCTGACCTGTTTCTGATGGGTCATTTCCTTCTTCTTCGATTTGGTTTAATCTAAACTTACGTTTTTTATCTTCAGCTATTAAATCACGATATTCATCATATTGATCTTCACTAAAGTGGAATATACTATCGTAAATCCAATCTGTTGGTAACAAATTGTTTTCCATTATTTGTGAAGCTAAATCAACTTTTTCTTTCATTAGTGCTATACGTTCTTGATCATAAATGATAGAAGGTGTTGTTAATGATAAATCAAAATTTGTTAAAGATTCACCATCATATCCTTGACTATATAAATGTACTAAGGCAATTTTGGTTAATTCTGATAATAATATTCTTTGGATACGTTCAACTGTACGAGCAAATCTGATATCTTCAGCTGCTAATGTAGCTTTACCAGTTAAATCTTTTTCATATCCCATGAATGCTTTAGGTATCTTAAGAGCAGCAAATAATTTGTCTCTTAAGTAAGCAACGTCTTCAATACCGTTATATTCTAATCCTTTTGCTGTGTCAATACGAGTTGATTGGTCATTTCCTCTTACAGGTATGTAAAAGTCTTCCATCATATTCATCATATTGTACTTAAGATTATATTGACCAGTTTGTGGGTCGACATAAGGTACTTTCTTAAGTTTTTGTACTGTTTTCTGCATAAATGCTTCTACCTCATTTGGAGGAATAGCTCCTACGTTCATATAAAATATTCTCTTTTCAGGAGCACGAACAATACGATGTATTAACATCGCATCTTCCATTAATATCATTTGTTTAAAAATTTTACGACCTGGTTCTAGATAACTTCTACCATAAGGTAAATAGTTAACGTCACTTATTAATCTAAAGTGAGCCATTTCGTAATTTTCAAAGTAAATATCTGATGTAGATGTACCCAAAGCGTATTGTGTTTGTGGTGATGTAATACCAGATACACTTGTTGGATCGTATTTGAATCTTACATAAGTAGGATTTTTAACATCAGTTCCTTCTTCACGTATAATTGAATAAGCTGAAAATGGTATTACATTATATACACCAAATTTTTCAGCTATTTCTAATTTAAGATAAAAATCTCCATACTTACACATATTACGAGCCCAACTCCATAAATTAAATTCAAGATTCAATACATCATAAAATAAATTATAAAGTATTTTCTGAATATTTTCATCACTTGAACGAATATGAAGCATTTCTCCATGTTCATTTTTTAAAGTACATTCATCTGCTATAATATCAAGTGCAGAAGCTACAATAGCGTCTGTATCCATTGATTCATAATCAGTATAAAGTTGTACTCTTAATGTTTGATAGTTGTAAACGTTGTTTACATTGTAAATTCCAGCTCCAGATGTTGTATATATTTTAGTGAATCTATCAACTAACGCGTTAGTCTGTAAAGTACCTAATGATTGGATACGATCTGTGTCTATTACTCTTAACTCATCTCCACCTATATTCCTAATAACGACGTCTGAAGAGAATAAACGTTTAAGATTTTGAAATAATCCCATAATAATTTGTATATGTTATAAATATTTGTTTATATCAGCCAGCTAATATCTTCCATACCTCCATTACCTGTATCCATTTGCCATGGATTTTGTTGTATTGGGGAGTGAGGATTATATGTAATTGGACCGCTAAGATATGATACTTTTCCTATTCCTCCAAGCGAAGCTCTAGTTAAATCCATTCCTGTTTGCTGAAAACGTAAAGCTGTATCTCTTAAAAACATACCTATACCAAATGCCATTACAAGATCATCATTGTATCCATCTGTAGATTGTGCTTTACCATTTTTCCAAATAAATGTTCGTAATTCTTCAAGTAATCTACGTGATTGTATTATACAAGCTCTGTCTCTCATGTATGCCTCTAATTTAGAAACAACTAATGGACGTGTTTTGATTGTATTTGAGAAACCAGGTACTAAATTATTTTCATTTCTATTTAAAAAATTATCCATACTTATATTTGTAGTATCTGATTTAGATGAATAGTACATATTTCTGTATCCTCTATCTACAACTGTTTGTACTGTGTCCCATCCTATATTAGCATTTTCAATTACAAGTAAAGCTTCATTATACTCAGTAGCTAATGCTACCAACATATGTCCATAATCTCTAGTTCCAACCTGACCCTTATATTCTGCTACTTGTTTTGCTTCTAGTACATCAATAACATGACAAGCTGAATAGTCTTTTCCATCTCCTCTTGCTACGTCAGCCACTACAACATAGTTTTTTGAATAATCAGGATATTCCCATTTCCATAAATTACCATCAAATCCACCCTTAGCAATAGGCTCTGCTTGAAATGTTTGAATATACCAATTTAAAATATCTGGTTCAATAACAGTATCACCTGAAGTACTAAAGTCACAATCACATTCTTGGGCCGCATTTCTAAGACCTAAAATAGCATCTTGTTCATCTCTCCATTTTTGAGTTCGTTCAGGATGTACAGTCCAAGGTAATTTAATAGAAATAAATCCGTTTTTACCTTCTTCTCCACCAATAAAAGTTCTATGGAACCAATTACCTGTACCATATGGAGTTGAAATAGCTATACATTGTCCTCCAGTGGCCAACGTTTGTTGAGCAGAAGCGAATATCTCATCTATACCTTCAATAAACGCTGCTTCATCTAATAACAATAATGATACTGCTTCAGATCTACCAGCGTCACCTGTCGCACCAATTGCTTTAATTTGAGATCCATTTGCTAATTTTAGACTTAATTTATTATTTTCTATTGCTTTTAATTGTAACCAACTTGGTAAATTATCATAAGCAAATTTTACTTTAGTAACCATGTTTTTAGCAGTTTCCTGCTTAGTGGCTATACAAAGTATATTTTTGTCCTTATTAAATAACATTAACCATAATGAGTAGGCAGATACTAGAGTAGATATACCTAATTGTCTTGATTTATTTACAATACTATATTTATTCTTTTTAAATTGGTTTAGCACTCCTTCTTGGAAAGGATATAAATTAAATTGGATACGACCACGTTGTGGATGTTGAATCCAATAATATTTTTTCATAAAGTAGACAGGATCTTGAGCACATTTAACAAATTCCTGTTTAATTATTTCCTTAATATTTTGTTGTTCACTCATGTATATAAATATATAAAAGGAACCCGACCTTACGGGGTCGGGTTCAGAACTATAATACTGAGACTATAGCGGGGATTGTTCCTAAGGTAGAACTATTTTACAAGTAAAAATGTCAAACCAGCTATTATTAATCCGGCTCCAATTTTACCTACTTTGGCTTGTATTTTAAGTTTATGATTTTTCAATTGAAGAGCATTATATTGAACTTTCCAATCTTTAATTTGAGTTTCTTGATTAACTACTATATTATTGTAGTTTAATTCTTTTTTATTAGCGATATCTATAACACTATCTTTATTTGCTATTCTTTCTTCATTTAGAACTATAATACTATCTTTAATAATTAATTGTTCTTTAGCACCATCTAATTCTACTAAATCTTTAGCAGCTGATATTAGTACTGGTTGTGCTAATGGAAGTGGATTGGTTACTGTGTCTGCGGGGTAGCGTTGGTTAAAGGATGATATTAATTCTTTTTCAGAATAGATATCAACTTTATCTTTAGACGAATCAACCCATTTATTAACAATAATCACTTTTGCTTTAGCATTATCTAATTTAACTTGTAAATCATAATCTAATTCATTTAAAGCACTTATTTCTAAATCTTTTTGATGAATGTCTTTTTGTAATGAATCTACAGTTTGTACTAAGCTATCTTGTTTTACTTTAAAATCACTAGATAAACTTGAGTAATTACATTTATCAGCAAATATCCAAAACAATAAAACAACGATAACCAGAGGAAAAATTAATTTTTTCATTTTTTTTTTATTTTTATTTAATATTAAATATCTTCTTCATCACCTAAATCAATTGGTTCATCATCAATGCCTAATTTTTTTAATTCAGCATCATCATCTGTTTTACGTTTTGAACCAATAGCAGGTAATGTATCTTCACCTAACGCTTTAAGAATTTGTTTCATAACAACTTTAGTATTAGTAGCTCCAAACTTATATTTGTCTAGATCATTTAATACTTTAATATAAGCTGTATAATCATCATTTTTTAATTCTTCTAATTTATCAACAAGTTGTTTAATTAAACTTGGTAATGCTGCTTTAGCTGTTTCTTTAGATTTTTGTTGAGATACTTTATAATCAGTGCTTGATAAACCTCCATCTTCAGCTTCTGCTACAGTTTTACCTGTTTTGATAGTTGATGTGGCGTATTGTTTAATAATTTTATCAATCAAATCTCCATTATCAACTAACCATTCTCCAGCTTTTGAACCAGCAGCTGTTATTTTAGGTTTTTTAAGTTTAGCTATATCTTTTTCAGATGGTTCTTTTTCTTCTTCATCGCCTTTTTCAGGTGATTTTTTAGATTTCATCTTTTTCTTACCAATAAATAGATCTTCAGCGTCATCAGGACTTACATATAAATCACCTTCTTCTGGTTCTTCTTCAGATGATGAAGCTGGTTTAGCAGTTGTTGTTTGTAATAATTGATTCCTAATATCGGGAGTAAAAGACCAGTTAACACCAGGAGCTGCATTTTTTTCAATTTCACTCTTTAATAATTCAACATCCATTGGTTTAACACCTTGTTCTTTCGCTTGAGCGATAAAATAATTAACAACCTGTTGTTTTCTATCTACTTTAAAAGTATCAGGTTTACTAATTCTATCTTTTATACCAGGAAAATCTGGATTTAATTTGTATTTTTCTTTAGCTGGGCGAGCCATTTCTTTAACTGGTACTCTAATTTTGAGTTTATTCTCAACTATAAATTTTTTAAAATCGAAATCCGCCATGGTTTGTGTTTGTTGTGTTAATAAATATTTTAATTTATGTTATCTAACATAGTATTCATACGATCAGCTGTAGATCCACTAAGTATTATCATCTTTTTAGGTGGATAAAGCGCTAGTAAACGTAAAATTTCTTGATTTATATTAGCTCTATATTCAAGATCTGTTTCTCTTACGCCATTATCTTCCATGTTAGTACCAATAGGATCAATATAAAATACAATATCATATTGATCTCTTAATGTCATAGCTGTGTTTAAAAAATGAGATTTTTCATGCATTGCTATTGATTTAGCTAACATTGTAAACGCAGATACATCCCATATAGTTCTATCAGTTATAAGATCTTTATGTAATAGTTCACTAGCTCTTTCAGCTAAAAATACTAATTGGCCATTAATTGATGAATCTGTGTTAAGAGGAATACCTAAATCGCGTAAGTATTTACTACGCTCAGTAGCTATTTTATATTTTTTGAACAATTTCAATTCAGATAACGCTTTAACTAACGTTGTTTTACCTACTGACATTGTTCCGCATAATCCTATTTTCATATTGGGGTGGGTATAGTTTAATATAAATATTGATCAGAGACGTGTATCGAATCTAGGATCTTTAGCTGGTGGTATACCATTTACGTCACGCTTACGGTCTAACCATTCATCTTTAGTATATTCAAATCCAAATAACCAATACTCTTTTTTACCGTTTGGGTGAATTACAGCCGCGTCTTCCCAATTATGTATTTTTCCATTTAAAGCATACACAATTGTGCCGTCAGGTTTTTTTAATCTTTTTGTTGGTTCTAATTTTTCTGCCATATTAATTTGATTTTAATAAAGATAGTTAATTAATTAAGGTCATTAAAATGACTGTTGTGTTAATTCAATAAGTGATTTTTTTCTAATTAATTTTTCAGCTACATAAATACCATGAGCTCCACTAACTGTAATACCACGAGCTGATAAAGCATCGCCTACAAAATGAACATTATTATATTCTGTTAATGATAAGTTATGATAATTAACTAATGGTTCAGGAGATAAATACTTTACTTCAGGAATGTACATACCCCAATCATCACCAAAGTTAAATACTTTATTCATTTGATCAATAAAATTAAGAATATGTTGAGCGTATTCTCCAAAAGCAGCATTAAATGAATCTAATGATGGTAACATAAAAGCATCAACATAGTTTCCTTCACTTGTTTTACTTATTGTACGTGATGGTGAATAATATAAACCAATGTTTTTATCATATTTTTTAATAACTACAGCATCATTTTCATCTGTTTCAAATTCATCTGCTATTTGAGCCTGGCATTGTTTTACAACATTTCTACTCCAAGTGAATGGATCTTCAATACCTTTAATTTCCATTAATATACCAAAATTGGTCATATCATTTCTATATTGTTCACCTTTTTTAGCGTGACCATTATAAGTTATATCCCCATACGTTTCCTCAACTGCCACATAAGCAGCGTTATTATTCGTGCAGAAACTGCGAATGGATATGTTATCGAATTTTTGATAGAGTTTAAAGTCATAACTGATATCTATTAATTTTTGAAAATATTTTTGTGGTGCTTCAAATCGAACACCAATTTGTACTGATTTAGGTTCATTAGGTAATTTATAACTATCTGCTAGTTGTTGAGCAAAATCAATACCTGATTTACCTACTGCAAATATGAGTGTATCATATTTTACTGAGTGGGTATCTGTATAGCCTAGTATACTTAGTGGGTTAAATAATACATTATTATTGGCAAAATCAATATTAGTTACTTCAGTATTCCACCAAAATTTAACACCTTTATCAACTAAATATTGATACCACGCTTTAGCAATTTCATGTAAGAAATTACTTCCAATGTGCCATACAGGAAACATTCTCAAACCAAAATATGGTTTAATAAATTCAGGTTCTTCCTGTGGATCAGACATGAATATTTCGTCTGGTTTGGGGTGAAAGCGAGTAAAATTATCTACTACTTGTTTCATTAATTCCATAGCTTTTTCTTCACCACAATACTTAGATAATTGACCACCAATTGCTGTATGGTAAGTTAATTTACCATCAGACCAACCACCAGCACCTAACATCCCTGTCATTACTTCTTCAGGTAAACGATTAATAGGATCATTTCCTTTATCTATGATTGTGATTAGACTACCATCATATCCATTATCTACTAATTTAGTAGCAGCGTTTATACCAGCTACACCTGCTCCTACAATTACTATTTTTTTATCCATTCAGGTACGTTATTTAGTTTGTTATAATTTAATTTTTTAATTCCAATTTTATCATTAATATAGAAGTTTCTATATGCTTCTATTGTGTTATTTGATTTATATTCATCAGGCATACATTGTGGTGGATCCCTAAATTCAGTAGATGGTATTTTATCTTCTAATAAAGATAAGTTATCTTTTACCCAAAGCAAAACTTTCTCTGTAGCGTGTTGTTTACCATATCTAATAACAAATTCATTACATATTTCTAAACCATGTTCAAGTAACCATTTAGCATGATGAATTGATTCACGAACCCATTTTGTTGATGGATGGTTATAATGAGCTTTTTTATATGGTGCTTCTATCCCATAATGATGAAATGTTGTACATAGCATTTGAGCAGACTCAATTTGCATTTTACGAATATGATCATCACATAACTGTTTAGCAGCTATTTTTGGATCAGGATGTATATAAAATATATTCATAAAATTAATATAAGTTATTTGCATAGGTCAAATAAAAGTGGCGCCCTTTTTAGGGGCGCCACAGCTGCCATATTTTATCTCTTTTGAGCGACAGGCTATGAATCTGTCTATATGTTAATAAAAATATTAATAACTAAAACCTTCTCCATCAATTATTACACCAGAACCATACTCTTCTTCTACTGCTTTTTTAATATCTTCACGATATTTTTTTAATCCCTTCACTCTAATTCTTTGATTACGGGTCCATCCAGGAAATTCAGTGTCCATATAATCAGCAAAAGCATCACCATCCATATCCATCATAAATGTATTAGTTGCTGGTTGAAATTGACCAAATTCTTTAATGTCCCAACTCCAAACATTGCTTGGGAATTTTTCAGATACTTGTGATTCATTTATGATACCAGCTAATTGCTGCATTCTTTTAATTTCGTTAATTTGCTTTTTCATTTTTTTTTATTGTAGCTATAAATATTATATTTTATCAAATGGTAATTCTATTTTATTACCTTTCAATGTATTATCTTCTTTATAAGCAAAGTCTTTATTGTAAACAATTGGTCTTAAACCGTTTGTAGCTGTTCTAGTTGAATCATGTCTGATAATTAATACAGGTTCATATTTTGTTCCTTCAACATCTGATATATTAGTTAATAAATCATGAACAGTGACTGTTAATGTAGTTCCAGTTAATGAGAAATCACTTTCATCAAATGTTTCTTTAACAACAACAGTTTTAGGAGTATCTGATCCAAATACAATTGAATTCAAATCAGCTTTATCTAGACCTGTTATAATAATACCTCCGTATTCTTCATCAGTTTGTGGATTATATAATCTATAAATATCTTTTTTATCAGATTGAGCTAAACCTAAATTTTTAAATGGATTATTTATTAATCTATCTACAAGTTTAGTCATTAAATCCTTATAACGCTTATCAGCGCTTTCCCACATTCCAGCATTTTCTTGCTTTAATGATAAATTACCAATAACTTTATCTCCTGAAGAGGTTGAAGTATATAATCTAACATCTGATTTTCTATTTCCTGATGTCTCACGACCTGCTTCTTCAGCTTTAGTTACCTTATTATATCTAACTGTTTTTCCTTTTGATTTAAAGACAACTGTAATATCACTAAATACTTCATCTATTGTTGAATTAATTTTATTAACTAAAAATGATTCATTTCCTAAACCAGCACTACCTCCACCTTGACTTTCTTTAGGTTTTGGTATAATAACAGTACCATCTGGGGCTATTATACCACCAATAGATGAACCTTTAATATTATTATCCCATTTATAACCAGCCTTTACAAATTTATCAAGAGTAGCTTGTCTTTCTTTTTTAGGTACTAATAATTTAATTTTATTTTTACTTTTAGTTAATGGAATGATATCTTCATCTTTATATCCTAATTTCTTAAGATCAGATATGGTATCTTCTTTAATTAATCTGATACCTGTTTTCTTTGATTCAGCTAATTCTTCAGGTGTTTCTTCTTCAGCTGGTGTTTCAGTAGGAGTTTCTTCTGGTGTTTCAGATGGTGGTTCTTCTGGTGTTGAAGCCATTTCAGTTTCAGGACCTTCAGCTTGTGGTGGTGTACCTAACATTAATAAATCAGCAATAGCTATGGTAGCTAATTCTAATTCACTTATACGAGCTAACCAATATTTTTTACCTGTTACTTTTGCTTCATATAATTCACCCATCCATATTAAATGGAAATAACGATTATTATGTAAAACAATTTTAAATATAGTTGGTTTAGGAGCCATTATATAGACACCTGATATATAGTCTCTAAAGTCTACAGTTAATAATTCAATTAATTGTTTATTTAATGAAGGATATTTTTGTAATATGAATTCTAATGGGTTAGATTCATAAGTAATTTCTTGAGGAGCAGGAGCAGCAGTAACATCTAATTGTTGGTCTATTACTTCGTCTTCTACTTCTTTAAGCGACTTACTTCTTAATATTTTAATCTTCATATTCGTTATCTAATTTGTTTTAATACGCATTATCATCTCTACATTCATCATATCCTTCTTGGCGAGAGGCTTGTTTAATATCTAATACATAAGATTTAATTTTAGAATAATTAAGTCCTTTTACTTCTCCTTTTAGATAAGTGTATAATGCTTGTTCAGCTTTGTCCGCTTCAGATATACCTTCTTGTAATTCACTAGTATTAAATGATGGTTCTAATTTATGATATCCTTTATTAGCTTGTGAAATATAGTTTTCAGCGTTAGTTATATGATCTTGAATCCAACCAGGAATATCAAATTCCTCATCTCCTATTTTAGATATTAATTCGGAAGCAGCAGCTACAATAGATTTTAAACTATGTTGTGCCATTGATACTTCATGATCTGCACCTTCTTTCTTAATAACACCTTTACCAATTAAAATATCTTTTTGTGTAATTTTTCCATCACCACTTAAATCAGGAAATCCTTCTTCCATATAACCACACTCCATACACTGTCCTTCTTCCATATATCCAGCGCCACATTCTTTACAAAGTTGTTTTCCTTCTTTTACAGGTATACATTTGTCTTTACCATTTTCAGTACCAGCATATCTATATCCTTTCCAACAGCCTTTACCATCTTTACCTTTTATCTTTTCTGTTTCTTGAAGGGATTGCTTAAGACGCCATCCATGTATGCTAAAATTGTCTTGCATTGTGTTTTATTTAATTAAACGAGCGGTTCTATTCTTTAAATTTTTAAGTATGTCTCTATATTGAGCTAGTTCAGATCCTTTTTCAACATTATTTAAATACTTAACTAAGTCTTCAAGTTTATTATATAAAAACTTTGGATCTACATCATATTTAATATCCCATTCGTGTCTGCCTGTCTCAGGATCAATTTTAGTTAAAGTAGACTTAATACCAGTCTCAGGATCTGTTTCGGTTTTACCGACTTCAGCTTCAGCTATTTCTCTAACTATCTTTTTTAAATCTGATTTTTTCATTAGTCTTTGGTTACATCTTTTAATTCGTCAACTACAGCTTTAGTATCTTTTTTATTTTTCATGTACTCTTGTACCTTAGCTAAAGTTTCTTCTTTCATTTTCTTGTAAGCATCAGCCGCTATTTTAACTTCATCTTTTCTTTTATCACGCTCAGCAAGTAATTTTTCAGCTAATTTTTTAGCTTTAGCTTCTTTAGTAAATACACCTTTAACATCTTCTATATTTAAACCGCCTTTAACTTGATTAGCAAAATAAGCGACATCTTTGCATTCAAAGCAAATATCGTCTATAGTAGCGCTGGTAGTTGGTTTTTCAACGATCCAAAATGCACCTACTTCGTCAGTTTCAGGAGCGAATGCTTCATTTAATTGATCTTCATTAACTTGTGGTTGAATTTCTTCAATCGCTTCTTTAATTAATTTTTTTAAATCTGAACGTTTCATTTTTTATATATTTTCAATTTTAGTTTTCCTGTACCTTTTATAGCTCTATGCCATGTATGTCGTGGTATAAATATTGGCTCGTTCAACGAAGTTGGTAAACAATTTTCTAATTGTAATTTCCAATCCGTTTCACCAATTATTTCAACAATACGACCTTCATCATCTCTATGCCATAATAATTCAATAGGATCTATGTTCTCATCAAATTCACGAATGATATAAAAATCATTATTTTCTAGATCTGTATATGGTCTACCAATATCCACTGAATGTTGTTTTAAAACCTAATAATTTAGCGTAGCGAGGTAAACGACATGACCAATAGCGTGCTGTTGTTCTGTCGGTTGCTTTAGGGCAATTCATTCTTTTTGAAAATGCCTGTCTTGCTTTAGGATTATTAAGTTTTGCTCTTAATCCTCCACCTGCCATTCCAAATGATACTTTTTTAATTTTATCTTTGTCTTTAACGTATACATAGAATTTTTTAGCACCACCACGTTTAGGTTTACCTATAGCGGGTTGCTTTTTATCTTCTTCATTTAATGCTTCGTTTAAGAATTCCTCAGTCAGAGGTAAATCTAGTGGAACCATTATATCATTATATATTCCAAATCTACCAATATCTGTATTATCAAAATAATACTTATCTGCTTCACATAATTGTAAACGTTTAGATTCATATAATCCTCTTGCTTCAACAAATAATTTTAAAAACATTGATGATTGAGGACGATAAATAGATTCATGAAGAGGTAAATCATTTTCTATATGATAGAACATACCTTCAGAAATAAAGACAGGTTCTTTAGATTCATTCATAACTAATTTAGGACCATGATTATATTCTTGACTCACATAATCAATAATTTTAGCTATATGTTCTGATAACTGAATAGTGTTCATAATTAATATGGGGTTGTTTCTTTTGCTTTAGGTGCTACTTTAAACTCAACTACACCAGGTATTTCTTTAATATCACTAATAATTTTTTTAATAGCTTCTTTAATGTCACCTTCTATAGCATGAGTGTCAATCTTAATATCAACATTTGTTTGATATCTTAATTGTCCTTCTGAATTAGATCCTGGAGTAGCTGCTTGTGAATTTACAATAGTCACGCCAGGTAGGGCTCGCATAGCTGATAGAATGTTTGTTTGATCATTAACTTTAGTGTTAGTGACCATTGAAGCTAAAATTTGAAATTGTTTAGCTACGGGTACTTTTTCTTTTGGATCAGCTATTGGAGTAAAATCTTCCTCAGCTTCAATTATGCGAATTCTCATTAATGTAAAAATTTAAGTTTATATTTAGTTGATTCAAGTAGTGCTACTACTTCATCAACTTGGTTTTGTATGTATGAATCTTGTGGTAATACATTACGATTCTTTTCTACATACATGCATAATGCTTCAAAATATTTTACAACACTACCTTCATCTTCTATCCACGCACCTTCACTTTTATATCCTCTCAAAATACCATAACGACCTTGATATGATTCAATAATACCGTCTACTAAATCTACAATTTCATCATAATATTCATTTAACGCTTTATGAGCAGCAAATGATGGTGTTTGTAGATGAAATATATGGGCTTGTGTACGAGAAGCAAAAAGTGTTGACACAAAATTAGCCATTGTGTTTGACGGTTCTGGAATTTCAATAGAAATTTCTGGTTGGTCAGGATTAATTGTGTTGATGTCGAATCCTTCTTTTAATTCAGCGGCGTATAACGCTTTCATGTATTTTTCAGCAGCATCTGCATCTTTAGAACAGCCAACTTTAGCGCCTGTTTCTTTGTATACGCAATTTCCTTTACGTTTATATGGCATTTTATATAGATTTTATCCTATATAAATATATTACAATTGCTGTTCGCGTAATTTTTTAATATATTCTTTAACGTTTTTTATTTCGTCTTCATTAATTTTACCACCTCCCCAATCTTCAACTACACCTTGTTCACTTATATATGATTCATTCTTAGATGCTAAAAAATTATTAATAGATGCTTCAAAATCATCAACCATAGAATTTTTATTAAGATTCATCATTGATTTTTCATATTCATCCCATTTACCATCAAGTTTAATTTTAGCCTCCATATTAACAACACAATCAAAACACATTTTATGTATAGTCCACATTTTTTTATTCAAATCATTCAATTTCATTGGATTATTACAATGAGGACATGATATAGGTATAGCAACTAATTTTTTAAATCTATCTAATTTGGTTATTGTTTGTTTAATACCATTTTTAATAGTCCATTGTTTACCATTTTCTTCCCAAACGTCTCCTTCTTGGTAATCTTGTTGTTGTTTTGAATAGCCTATTTGTGTACCTGTAGAATTACCCGCATTATTTGTGATAATATTTCTCATTCTCTGAACATCACGTTTAGAGAATTCTTTTTTTAGTTGATTTTCACTCATAACTTTATTTTATTTGTCTTTACATTTGCAATTTTTACACTTACATGAAGTGTATTTTGATTTTAACCATTTATATATTCCTACAATACCAAATGCTCCTGCTAACCACATTAATCCTTCTATTATCATAGCTGACCAGCATATTGGACACATATTTTTAGTTTTTAGATTATACTTGCGTATTGTATTCCGTCTTGTTCTATTATTTGGTATTCTACTCGTAATCCTTCTTTTAATATCCAGCAACCACATAATTCTTTACCACAAGTTTTCATTTCTTTATAAAAAGTAACTACATCATTTTGAAGAATAGGTAATTCTACTCCATTATCTAATTCTATAGTCCAATTATCTTCAGTTTGTTTATGTACTGTCCCTTGTGGTGCCATATTATTTAAATATATCTTGTAATTGTTTTATTGTGTCAGTAGTTGATGTGTGATGTATTCCAATACCACCTGCATCTTTCCATCTTTGAATATTATCTGCTCTATCGTCTATTAATATAGCGTTTGGTTTTGCAAATTGTTGTTTTTGATCAGCTGGTCTTAATATAAGTTTAGTACCAGGTAGATTTCTTTTTACCCAAACAAACTTACCTATTTTAGATGATTCATCTCTTGAGGGTGCTGATAATAATTCTGGATTGTATTTTTGGATATAACTCCATAATTGTTTTCCATCAGGCATCCATTTTAGTTTAATCCAAAATGCAGCACCCATTTTATGGATTGGAGCCCAAAATTCTTTAGGATCAGTGCTAAAACTAGCGTCTGTACCTGTTAATTCTTTATATCCTTTATCAAAATCAACTAATACACCATCCATATCACAATATATCTTATATTGTTCTTGTTTATCTTCATTTAATGTCTCAAATATTTCAGGATGATATTCACCAAATTTTCTTAACAAAATACCAGCAGCAGCATTTGCTTCATTTTCAACAGGTGAACCTGTAGCTCCATCACCCATTCCTAGTTTTTTAATTTCATCTTGTTTACGATGAACTAATTCATGAGCTAGTGTTCTTAAAATATCAGCTGCTAATCTTGGACCTTTAACAACAAGTAATTTGCCTGTTTCTGGATTATAAGAGCCTAATGAATGCATATTTCGAGCTAACTCTTCATCATCAGTGAATTCTATTTCGGGTATATTATTTAACTCAAGTGCTTTAACGGCAAACTCAATAAAATCATCTAATACATTACCGCTACCTGTTCCAACTATTGTTTCTTCTAAACCTGCTTTACTTAGTTTAGAATAATATTTTGGATCTTCACCTAAATGAGCTAGTGCTATTTTTTTAGCTGCTTCTTCATCAGTGGTATGTTCTTTTTTTTCTGTCTCAATTCCTTTCTTTAATTGTTCAGGATCAACATCTTTTTCATCTACTGTAGGAACATCAAGTTGAAGTTCAGTTAATGATTTTTTCCACCACCCTATAGTGAATAAATCTTCTTCAACATTAACAGGTATATTATGTTTAGTTAAATATTTAAGTACTTGCTCACGTTGTGTTGAGCTATCTCCTAAATTAGGAATTAACATACGTCTTTCCTGTCCATCAAATGCATATTGAGAGTATTCAAATGGTATTAACAATGTGTTAAGAAAATTTTCTATTTTTGGAGTTAATTTATAAGGTATTCTTATAATCAACTGACCATCTTTTTGATTTTCTTGAAGTTGATCTAAATTTAAAACAGGAATACCTAATATATTAAGTATATCATCAAAATCACCTTTTTGAATTACTACATCAGGAAAACAACCTTTAAGTAATTCAATATTATTTAAATATTCATTTTTAGCTTTAGAATACTCAGTTGAATTTGTGTCAGATATAGATCTTAAAGTTAATACTGATTGTTTTATTTTGTCTATTGTTTCACGAACTTGAGTACCAGATAATCTTTTATTTTGTGATACTACTTTTTCATCAATAGCTAAAGGCATCACTCTTGTACTAAATGCTTTTTGTAATGAAGCAAAATATTCTTGGTCTTCAACTTCTTCTTTAGCACCAGCTACATATGCTATTAATTCTAAATCATTATCCATTCTAGAGAAAATATCTTTAATTGGAGAAGCATTTTTAGATACTTCAACAGATACTTTAGCCATAGGAGAGGCAGCTAGATATAAATCCCAAATGCGCTTACTCATACTCACTGTTATACCATCACGTTCTTTTTGTCCAATTAATACTATAACTTTAGTAATATATGGTCTTGAAGCTAAATCTTTCATAGCTTCATAGTGTCCTTCATGTGGTGGTTTAAAACCCCCTGGGTAGAAACAAATAGCAGGTGGAGTTGAACTTTCACCTTCTTCGTTTAATTCACTTAATATTGTATTTAAATCAATCATTTAATAAATTCTTTTACTTTAGCAACAGCAACAGATGCTGGTGTAAATTTTGGTTTTTGTTTCAGATGTGATTTAATATCTCTGTTGAGTTTTTCAACATCTGCTTTTGTTTTAGCTTGTTCTTCAGGTGTTTTTGGTTTGCCTTTTGCTTTTGATGTGTCAAAAAATCTACGTTTTATTTCATTTTCATCAAAATCAGTTTCAGCATCTTTAGGATCATTATTAATGATAACTAAATTATCACCAAATGCCTGTTGATATGTTTCAATACTGTCATTAATATCTCTCCATGTTCTTAAAACAATACTAGGCATCAATGAACGTTCTCTATTAGCATTACGTTCAAGTGATGTTATGGGAGATACATAAATCATAATCATCATAGTCTCATATCCTAACGCTTCTAGTTCTTCTTTCTTTTTGAGAAGTGGTCTAGAAGCCGCTCCAGTACCGTCAATAATAACATCGTTAAGATTAGATAATGCATTTATATATTTTTCTTTTGTTGATTTTTGAGCCTGTCCCATTAATTTAGCTGCTTGAGATAACTGTTCAGGATCAAAATCCCTTTGCTTCATACCTAATCCAGATGCTTTTAATAATTCTTCATAAGTATCATCAACATTTATTATATGAAATTTTGATAATGGCAAAGATTTAGCAATAAATGACTTACCAGCACCAGCAGGGCCGGCTAAAAATATTGCTTGTGGTGTACTCATATTACCAATAAATATTAATTATCTTTCCTTGGGCGCCCACGTTTACCGCCTGTCTTAACGTATACAATTGATTTTTTCTGTGTTGGGTCCATTTTTGGTCGACCACGTTTACCACCAGTTTTAACATAAACTGTAACCTCTTTTTTAAGTGATGGGTCCATTTTTGGCCTACCACGTTTACCTGTACCTGTACTTGTACGTATTTTTTCAGCTTTAGCTTTACGTTCAAAATATCTAGGATGAACAATAAGTGAATCAAGAAAAAACGCGCGTCTAGCTCCACCTTCATCTACACATTCATATCCACCACCTTTCCATCCTGGTGTGCCATCTTGATGTGTACGAACATAATAAAACTTACCACCATTATCATTTTCATAATAAGTAGCTGGTAATACTTCAATGCCTGATGTAAAATTTAGATATTCTTGTTCATTTTCTTCTACCACATAGGCTTTACGTGGATAGATAGATGCTTCTACTTCGATTATTCTCATAACTTTTATTTATATATTAAATATAGTAAAAAAACCGCGGTCAATCAATTTATACTTACAACATTAATTGTTTCTGATATTAATTTAACCGCTGATCTATATCTATCTAATTCACTCTCAGTCATTTGTTCAAATAATTTATATATTTGACACTCTTTTTCATATAATTCTACAAATCGTGGATTTTCAACGTCTATTGTATCTAATTCTATTGTTTCTACAAACAAATTCACGGCTTTCTGTACTAATTGTGTGTTCATAACCTTAATTTTTTATTATAACTAAATATAACGAATAAGTCGCGGTCAATCAATTAAAACCCACGTTCCATTCTCCATACTCTTTCATGATGTTCATGTTCAGAGTATACATTAATATTCAACCATCCCCTATCACCGTATAAATTATTTAAATATTTACGATCTAATTCCGGGTCAAACGCTAATACTATTTCACGTTCTTCGTTAGTTAAAATCTCTTTTGTGTTAATTAATTCTTGTGCGTTCATATCTTTCAATTTTCTTATAGAATAAAGATACGTTAAGAGTTGCGGTCAGTCTAAAAATTATACCTGATTCCTAATTGCGCTTGCCAATTTGAATTAACCACATCAACTGAATAGGGTAATTGAGTTGGTTGTTTAAATGTAAATGTTTCACCAGATGCTTTAGTTAGTCCTACTGATGATGTAGAATTAAATGTGTTAGATATAAAATATATTTTACCACTATTGATATTAAATATATCAGCAGTTAATTGTAAATGTTTACCTATGTTTTGGATTAATTTAAAATCCATTGTTGTTGACCATGGTGTTCTACCACCATTACGTTCTGTAAATTGACCCTTTCTACTAGTTAAATATTTATTATTATTTACAAAATCCATAAAATCTTGTGCTTGATTTAAATCTAAAATATATTTAGATGCTTCATTTAAATCTTTAAAGATATAAACTAAACCAGCGGCTTGTGGATTATTTTGTAATGTTCCATTAACTAATCCCCATGTGAATGGTACTCCACTTTGTGAGTTTATAACTACACCAAATTGTGTTTTCTTTATTTTATAAATAAATTGAGATATAATTCTATGTCTAATATCAAAGTTTGAATATGCTAATTTAGGATCATTTGGAGTTAGAGATTGATTTAGCTGCCAGTTACTTTCCATTGAATTGCGGATACCATTTGTGATGTCTTTAGAAACACCATAAGTGTAGGCAGCGTAAACATCTAATCCCCATTTATATTTTTTATTAATTGATGTTGTTAATTGATATCTATATCCTTTATCAGTATTAGATAATAAGTAAGCATTTGATAAATTTGAATTTACCTTAACACCACTATATATAGGCATTTGATTTTGAGTATCAAAGCTATAATATGTTGGGTTATCAGTTACAATATTAATTTGCTGGAATTTAAGATCTGTAAGTACATCTGTGTAAATACCTTCAATTGTTAATTTATAGCCATTAATTGTTTTATCAATTGCTAAATTACTTCTCCATATTTTAGGCATTTTAAAACCATTATCAAGTAAATCTACTTGTACTAGATTTTTCTGTCCATTATTAAAGGCAAATGTTTTAGAACCATCTGTAATTGGATCACCATTATTTACTAAATCTTTTCTATTGTTTAAATCAAATGAACCAAATCCAATGCCATCATTATAATAAGCATATCCTAACCAAGCAAATGGAATACGACCTACAAACACACCCGAACCACCTCTAAATGTCCATGAATTTGATTTATATGTAAAACCTAATCTTGGAGATACATTTAAATTATTAAAATAATCATTAGTATATTTAGTTGGTGCTTGGACATTAATTGATGGTTTGTTAGGTAAATCTGTATAGTCAAACCTTATACCAGGAGATAATTTTAATTTACCAAATGTAATTTCATCTTGTAAATAACTACTTAATAAATTTATGTTAAAATTAGCATACGGGTTATTAAAAATGTGGTCTCTATCATTATTATCAAAGCTATAAAATCCTCTTACTCGGTTTACTTTACCTGTTAAATAATCAGCTAATGATTTGTAAGAAATTCTACCATTCCAACTATTAACAAACCCATATCCAATATTGTAGAACTCATTATGTGTACCTAATAGGAATGAATGATTACCAATTGAAAAGTTAAAATTATCAGTAAATTCAAATGTATTTTGTTTTAAATTAAATACAGTAGCTTCTCTTTCATTACCTATGAATATTGTTCCTCCATTATAAGCAATCTCTGTTTGTGGAAATGATACTCTTTCACTTAATGGAGTTCTATAATCGTGAATATTTGTATAGCCTAAAATTAATGAATTTGAAGATTTGTGAAATTGAGATTTAAGTTCTAATACAGATGAATTTTGGTTGCTGGTTTGTTTAAAATCCATTGAACCAAATCTGAAATTAGCTGCATCACGTTCTAAGTTAGTAGCACTAGAAAACACTGTGTTATTACGAAGTGTTAGCTGATTTTTAGAATTTATATTCCAATCTAAACGGTTGAATAGTTTTTTAGAATCAGAATAAATACTATATGATTGATAATCACCAATATTATAGTTATATTTTGTTTTAGTAAAATCAGTTATAACTTTAGCTATACTATCATTAATTAAACCATTTGAATTTGCACCATATAAAATAGGATCAATACGATGAGTTGCTTCCTCTGATGTAAAGAAAAATAATTTGTCTTTTATAATTGGAAATCCGATTCTAAATCCACCTTGAATATCTTTAATATTATGTAAATCTCTCCCAAATGTATAAATAGATCCTTGTACTTTATTTGTTCCGCTTCTTGTGATAGCATTAATCGATCCACCTAAAAAGTTACCAATTTTAACATCAAATGGAGCAACATATACTTGAATATCTTTAATTGCATCTGCTGATATAGGAGACGTTCTTGTAGATGAACCAGGCATACCTGATGTCCCAGCTTGTCCTCCTAATGATGGACTGAATCCAATTGCATCATTATTAATTGTGCCATCAATAGTAACGTTATTGTATCTAAAATTTGTTCCAGCGATTGAGTTATTGATTGATTGAGGAACTAATTTTGTAAAGTCAGTGATTGACCTGTTTAGTGATGGAGTTGCTTTTAATTTATCTTCATTAATTAATAAACCAGAAGCATTTTTAATAGCATTCTTATTAATAACAACTGTTACTGTTTGTAATTGTTTATTATCTTGTTCTAATTTAACATCTAAATCATTATTACCTAAAGTAAAATAGATTTCTGTTTTTTCATATGGTTTATAACCAACAGAAGTAACCTTAATAATATAAGGACCACCCACGTTTGCATTATAAACATGAAAAAAACCGCTACCATCAGCAGCGGTTTTATATTTTGTACTTGTTGGAGTATAAATTAATTCAATACTAGAGTTTGCTTCTGTTTTTCCATTAACTGTTGATGTTGTAATTTGAGAAAACGAAACTAAAGAAATAAGCGTAAATAATGATAACAATAATTTTTTCATAAAGTGAATTTAGATTCACTAATAATTATTTACCAAATATTACTCAGTTATCTTAATACTAATAGGTAATGATTCAGTCATAGGCTTGAAATTTGGATTTTCAAGTTTATATATTTTATATATATTCATGAACATTTCAAAATTAGCATCAATATTACTTATATGTTTTAATTCCCATCCTTTACCTTGTATTTTATCTCCTTTACCTTCACTACGTGTTGAAGCTTTAAGCCATAGAATACCTGTTTCTTCAATTTTAGCATCATGAGTTTCATCCCACGCTTTAGCGTAGGCGGCTAATTGTAAATTATGTGATGTGTGAAGTGAATTGGATGTTTTAATATCTAATAACCATAATTTACCATCTATTTTACAAATTATATCTGTTGTACCAGCGTACTTATGCTCATCTGAGAATACATGATATTCAGTTGCTACTAATTCTGGTTTATGTGTATTCCAAAAATCAGCAAATTTAAGAATCATTTTCCATGTATCTAAACTATATAGAGCTTTTCCATATTCATCTAACCATTGGATTTCTTCTCCATTTAAAAAAGCATCAATAGCGTTATGTACTTGAGTACCTTCTGCTGCTGCTTTAGACGCAATAATATCACTATTATGTCCTACGTCCTTAAGCCAATTATGAAAAAATTGATTTTTAGGAAAGAAATTTAATACTGATGTTACAGATGGATAATATTCTTCTCCACGTCTGTAAAATCTACTATCTAAAACATTTACTTGCCTATCTCCCTCATTGTACTCTACAATGCGTTTGATTTTTGGGTCTTTAATGATGTTGACGTTTCTATCAATCATGCTAATTCTAGTTTTTTGTAAATTAGTTCACCTAGAGACAATTGCTCAGCTTCATGAACTAACTTGGTAAATTTTTCGAAGCCCATATCAGATGGATCTTTATCTTGTAAATCAATTAAGTAAACGTCTTTACCTAAATTGAGTAATTGTTCTGCATATTGTAAAGCATCTTTTAAGGCGTCCCTATCTAAAGATACGTATACTGTTTTAACTTGTGGATCAATAAGTTTCATCATTAATGCTCTAGGTATTGTTTTTCCCAATAATGGTACTGCATTACGTTTAATAGCAATAGCATCAAAAATACCTTCACATAATATAACAGGAACATTCCAGTTAATGAAATATTCTAATCCAATCATTTCGTTTTTATTACATTTAGGAGCATCATATTTTTTTGTTGAGTCAGGATCTAAAGATCTGGCTATGAAATAATTTATGCTTCCGTCTTTGTCATAAGATGGTATAATAACTCTGTTGGCATATCTGCCTTCTTCACAATACCCTATATTATACTTCAATATATCTGACTTAGTAATACCTCGTTTTTTTAAATACATTAAAGCGTGTTTAGCGACGATATCTGTACGGTGTAGATTAACAAGTGGTTTATATTCTTTAGGTAATTGTACTTTATTAATAATAATTTCTTTTTCCTCTTGTGTAGGAGTGAAATTCAACATTGATTTCAACTCAGCTATTTTATCAGAGGATACTTTTGCTTTTTTAAATAAACCTAATAATGTTTTTCCCTTAGCATTACAAACCCAACAATGCCAAAAATTTTCTCCTTTAGAGTTTGGTACTACATTTACCTCTAATTTAAGTTTCTGATGAGTACAGAATGGACATTTATAAGCGTAGTTGTTATTACTGGTTTTTTTACCAGGACCTAACACATTGTTTATTGTATGTAATAATGCTGTATTAATCATAACGGATAATATAGTAAAATATTTTTACTAAGCAAAATCTTTACGGAAGTATTTTCCTGCTATATTATCATTGTAACTATTATCAGTAAATAATACATTGTGTACTATTTGTTCTTCTAGTTCAAAAAATGTAAGTTGTTTTTTATTTTTAGCAAATTTACGTATAACACGTTCAAATTTATCCTCACCTAATGCTTTAACATCTGCGAGTAATTCTTTAGATGAACCATAATATGTTTTCCATCCACTATCTACTTTATCAACTCGAGTTGTAGATCGACGTCCTGGTCCTGATTGTTCAGCAATTTCTTTTTTAGTGAGTTTTTTCTTTTTATTATGAATAAATGCTTTTTTACCTATATAAAATTTGCCTGTTTCTAGATTAGTAATTATATAAACAAAACCATAATACTCATTAATTTGCTCTTCAGGAAATACTTCTAGACTTCCATCATCAAGATGCCATAACCAATTATTCATAAACTTATTTTATTTTAACATATTTCTATTATATTATAGTAAGTAACACCTACATTTATATAATACGTTGTATCAGCATTCGGAATATTTATATATGATTCAAGTTTTCCACAATATCCTGTAAATGTATTGGTGTCTGATTTTGCTACATAAAATACAGCATCGTCTTCTTTAGCATAAGTATCTCTTCTTACAGCTGCTATTTCTATTGATAATCCTACAGGCACATCTATTGAAGCTCCTGCTGCTGTTGAAGTAGTTGTTAAAGTATATGGACTTCCATTTTGTAAAACCCAATCTCCTCCTTCAATTCTATAATATAACATAAGAGTATTGGAGGTATTTGTATTATAATGTCCTTTTATTCTAAGATTAACAGTATAAGTTGTAGGAGAAGATGTAGATGGAGTAAGTGTTATACTTGGAGTTAATGATGGTGTGGGTGATGGAGTATAAGATGGAGTTGCTGAGAGTCCAAAACTCACTGGTGGAGTATTACTAGGAGAAATACTTGGAGTAGTACTTGGTGTTTTACTAATACTTGGTGTTTTACTAATACTTGGTGTTCTACTAATTGAAGCTGGTATACTTGGAGTAACAGAGATAGAAGGCGTACGGCTAGGGGATGGAGTAAAATAAGGTTTTTCAACCCATTGTGTATCCCATTTTACCAAAAATGTCATATCAGTATTATCTGATATAGGCATAGGAGCCGCCATTTTAGCTATCGCTAATAAATCTTGAGCATCATTATATAATCCAACTGTTGTAACATATGGAGAAAATTCAGATCCAGATATAGAACCAGTAGCAAAATCTTTTAATATTCCAAAATTTCGAGAACCAGAAATATTCCAAAATATACTTCCACTATCTGAACTACTATAAGGTAATAAAGCAGCTTGACTTCCTGATAATAAAGATGGGTTATAACTTAAATTGAATTCATAATCTTTTATAGTACATTTTACAAAATTTTCATAAACAACGTGACTGTTTTGAAATTTTATTTTTGTAATATTTGTATTTAATGATCTTAAATTCATTTTTTTATTTTAAATTATATTGTACATAGATAACTACAATCATTATATCCTACACTTGCTACAGCTGGAAGGGTTGAATATGGTCCTGAAGAAGTAGTACTAGAAACATAAATTAATGTGTATGTTTGATTATTTACTAAATAGAACTTATTAACAGTTAAAGCATCAGTAGTTTTAACAAATATTGTGTCAATATAATTACAAGTTCCAATTATACCACATTCATATGTATCAATTATATAATAATTGTAACCAGAAGTAACTGAAGGTGTTATACTAGGTGTAGCACTAATTGATTTAGTTATACTAGGTGTAATACTAGGTGTAGCACTAATTGTTCTAGTAACACTAGGAGTTATACTAGGTGTAACACTGGTTGTTCTAGTAATACTTGGTGTTTTTGTAATACTAGGTGTTACACTAGGTGTTCTAGTGATACTAACTGTTCTACTAGGTGTTCTAGTAATACTAGGTGTAGCTGAAGGGGATAATGAAGGTAATGGACAGTATGTATAGTCTAATACAGGTGATATATAATCAGGATCACTTATACTATTAGTTTTAGTCACACCTGTAGCCATATTATTATCTAAATAATATTCTTCTAAATTTCCATATGCTTTATATCCTGTATTGGGCATGATTTAATATAAATATTATTAAAGTTGAGTACAGTTTGTACTAGTACAATCTGGAACTGACGCGTATAATGTTGTTATAGGATATCCTGTACCTACATACTGATAGAAAGAATCTAAAGTATAACAATCAGATGTTGTGTTAGTTGATGTTCTATAAGTACCTAATGTTTTTGTTGATGTTAAAGTTAATATAACTGAAGAACCATCTAAACATTTTGTAGCGTTATATTGATAATAAGTTAACGCAGCCCCAGATACTGATGGTGTTACACTAGGTGTGGTACTAACAGGACGTGTTGTACTAACACTAGGTGTAATACTAACAGGACGTGTTGTACTAACACTAGGTGTTACACTAGGTGTGGTACTAACAGGACGTGTTGTACTAACACTAGGTGTAATACTAACAGGACGTGTTGTACTAACACTAGGTGTAATACTAACAGGACGTGTTCTACTAGGTGTTAAACTTACACTAGGGACAGTACAAGATACTGGGTTTTGTAATTTTCCAGCAGCACTAGCATCAGTATTCCAATAAGTAGTTCCATTAGAATAAAATCCATTAGGTGCTGCTATAGTACACGCTGAGTTAGTATATATGAAAGTTCCTGTTTGTAATGTACTACCTACAGGCATAAAATATACATTTGTATTGACTGTTGGATAATTTGAACACGCTGTATATCCACTAACTGTATCATAAGCTAAAGATACTGGATTAGTTCCTGATGTGCTAGGTGTTATACTTGGTGTTGTACTAATACTAGGTGTTTTAGTAATACTAGGTGTCATACTAACACTAGGACTAGGAGCGGTACAAACAGAATCAACATATATTCTAGCATTACTACTTGAATCTACACCTCCACTTCCAAGCCATTGGTAAGTACTTGTAAATGCTACATTATAGCTTCCAGTTTGAGAAAGAGTAATAAATGATCCACTAGTAGCAGGTGTTAAACCTTTAAGAGAATATTGATTTACTGTATATGTTCCTTGTCCTTGATTTCCAGTGACAGTCATTTCAAATGATCCTGTTTGGTTGGTGATATTATAATTAGTTAATTGATAATATAATTTAGCACCTTCAAATCCTGAGGCTAAGGTTATATTTCCAACAGCTGTACTTGTTTGAGTATTGTCTCCATTAACTGGATGTAATTGAATATCAGTAGCTGTTATTCTTAAATCAGTACTATAACTACCTGCTTCAACTATAAAATCACTAAATGTTATACATTGATTAATTCCAGCAGGAGATTTACTAGGCGTTACACTAGGTGTTCTAGTGATACTAGGTGTAAGAGTTAATGATACAGAAGGAGGAGGTGTACAAAGTACATCTATTTCATAATTATCATTTCCTGGATTATTTGGATTTTGTGGCGCTACGTCTACTATTAATTTATAAGTACTACTTGCATCATAAGTAAAAGTTAAAGACCCATCAGGACTATATGGACATTGGTTACTAGAGTATGGAGCCATACACGTTGGGTATGTTCCACTTTGCCATGGATATCCAGTATTTGGATAAGATTGATCAGATCCAACCCATAATGAATCTTGTATTATTGTTGATGATCCTCCTGTTGTTTTTTGGATAGAAAATCTATTAGGTCTATCTTCAGCTCTATAAGTAACTTGTATTGAGCTTCCATTAGCGGTAGATGATAAATCTAAAACATAATAATCAGTAGAATATCCTGTAGTAAGAGTATCTTTACTAAATGCTGTTGTTGAACAATTTAAACTAATTAAATATGAAGCACTAGGTGTAATACTTGGTGTAATACTAATACTAGCTGTTCTAGTAATACTAGGTGTAATACTAGGTGTAGTACTGATGCTAGCTGTTCTTGTAATGCTTGGAGTTGATGTAATACTAGGTGTTAATGTGATACTAGGTGTTATACTAGGCGTTTGAGTAATACTTGGAGTAGTACTAATACTTGGTGTTCTAGTAATACTTGGAGTAGTACTAATACTTGGAGTTAAGGTAACACTTGGTGTAGTACTAATACTTGGGGTTGTGCTAGGTGTTTGAGTAATACTTGGAGTAATACTAATACTTGGTGTTCTAGTAACACTAGGTGTTCTACTTGATGTTAATGTAATACTTGGTGTGGCTGTTTCACTAGGCGTTAAGGTAACGCTAGGTGTAGTACTAGGCGTTCTAGTAATACTTGGTGTAGCTGTTTCACTAGGTGTTAATGTAACGCTAGGTGTAGTACTAACACTAGGTGTCATACTAGGTGTCACACTAGGTGTTTGAGTAATACTTGGAGTAGCACTAACACTAGCTGTTCTTGTAATACTTGGTGTAGCACTAACTGATTTACTTAAAGTGACACTAGGTGTAGTACTAGGTGTTTTAGTAACACTAGGTGTAGCACTAGGTGTTAATGTAATACTAGGAGTAAGAGATACAGCGCTGGCTAAACAATAAGGATCGATTCCTCTCCATCCTTTTAGTCTTACACTATCAGGTATAATAGTTAATACAGCTACATTTTGTTCATAAAATACATTACCAACATAAGAATCTTGAGTCAATAATGTTCCTATAGAAGAACTTACATCGCTTCCACTATAAAGTAAGTTATAATTTCCATCATCATATATTTTAGACTCTGATATTCCACTATTGAAATATATTTCAAATGTAGTTGGAAGAATTTTTTCACTAGTTAAATTTCTAGGTACATTTAATACATAAATAATACTTCCTGTATCTGTTGGAAAATATTTATATGTGTTTGTATTACCTAATTCAACATGACCTCTATAATAAGAAGATGTTGATAAAGTACCATCATTATAGATAGTATTTCTTTTCTCAATATATTGTAATAATGAGCTTGTAGATAAAAATTTCGGATAATAAGTTAAATTAGTAGAATCATAAACTAATCTATCATATTGACCATTAGTATAATATTCAGTAGTAGGATCAAAAATAGATCCACTATGATTAATACCAATATTAGTTACAATTCTGTTTTCAGCAAATGAAGAGGAGGTGATTTCCCAACTTTTATTTGCAGTATATGGTACTACAAAAGTATCAGGTACACTAAGTCTTTTAAAAGTATTTGCCGACATATGCGTAACATTAGAAATCTAGTTTAACTCTTAATAATAATTCTTTAGTAAAATCTTTAACTAATGGTTTATTTAATTTAGCTACAGCTAATAAATCACCACTGTTATTATATAAACCAACTGTTGTAATATAAGTTTGTGGATTATATATTAATTGAGTATATAATAAATTACCATTTGAATCAATTACTGTTGGATTTGTTGTATAATTAAATTCTGCATTTTTTACACGAGTGAAAAAATAACGAGAAGATAAAGTTTCATAGCTTTGCAAACTAAATGTTGGTTGTAATTTAATCATATCAAACACCATACGATTATTGATGTTGTATGTATTACCTCCTGCTGTGAAGAAAGCATCAGCTTGAGATGAACTAAATTCATTAAATATAGCACCAATCCCACCTAATGGACCTACTGGTAAAGCTAAAGCTCTTGGGTTTAATATTATTAAACCTTCATCAGGTAATAATAAACCATAGCTACCACTAACAGTGTAAGCAGAAGATGAAGGATATGTTGTTTGAGTACTTGAATTATATGATCCAGTTAATAACTGATAAGCACGAGTTGAACCAAGATATGTAGATACTGATGTTACTGTTGAGTCATCAACTAAACCAATAGAGTTACTACCACTTGATATTTTTAAGAAGAAAGAACCTTGATTAAAAGATTCTTTAAAACGAGATCTATTAATAGATAATACTATAATATCTTTTGACGCGTAATTTGCTCCACCAAATTGAAATGATGAATTTTCATCACCATATATTAATGATCTAAATTGACCATAAACATCTCTAGTTGGTGTTTTATCAGGTACTAAAGCATTGAAATAAGATGAACCTGAACCACTTACGTGTCCATAAGCTATTGTAAATTGAGATTCAAGAGATTGAGTTGCTGCTACATCTCCTTGAAATACATTAAGGAAAAAAGTACCAGCTGGGTTGTTTAGTTCTTGTGATGACCAACTGTAAAAAGTAGTTAATGTGGTTAGATTATTACTCCACATTGGTGACACTATAGCATCTGAACTAAGTACCTGATCTTCCGTTTGATAAGCTCCAAAAGACATATGTTAATTATGTTTTAATTATTGTTAAAGGTATAGTGATTCTAGCGCCGCTATCTCTACCAGTTACTGTAATAGTTGTTGTAATAGTAGCACCCGCTACTGCTGTTGAACTATATAAAGTATTAATAGTAGTTGCTATTAAAGTAAATGAAGTACCAATTTGACTAGCTGATAAGCTGGCACCACTCGCATTTGGAGTTGGTGAAGTAATATTTAAACCAGTGGTGTCAATTCCTGTACCTGTAAATGTACTTAAGAATCTTGAGTCAGCCACAGTCATTAAATATCCTGATGGTTCAAATGTTGAAACAGCACCTAGATAATTTAATGTTTGAGGAGTGACATTAATAGAAGCAGCTTGACGTAATGATATAGCACTATATCCAAGATTAAGAACAGGTAATTTGCTTGTTCCGCGAGGTAAAGTTACTAATTTGTATTTCATCATTTGTGTTTCATCCACAAATGCTTCTAATAAAGGCATTGCTTCTATTGCCTCACCAAAAAAGGCAGAACCTGATGGATGGTTTGGATTATATAAAGTATAATCAATTTCATCATCGGCTAAAGCAAATTGAGTGATTTGGAATGATCCATCATTACGTGCTAACAATTCACGGCCTTTTTTTGTTAGGACCGCATCAATTGTTACATATTGGTTATTTAAATAAGCCATTGTCTAAATGTTGTTTTATATAAATATATTAATTAGTTAAAACTGTGCTAAATATCTTACTTTTAAGTTCACTTACTATATTAGCTACTTTATCATCAATAGATAATAGTAAGTTTTGATTTTTTATTATACCAGGAGATGTTGGGCCAATATTTTTTCTATGCTCAATAATAATATTAGTTTCATCTTCTATTTTTTTAGAAAATACATATCTATCAATATTATATGGAGTACTACTCATTGTTACAGCATTATTCACTACTCTATCTACTTTAAAAGTTAAGGTTGGAGGTGAAGGTAATGAGTTATAATTAACTTCAAGAATAGTATATTCATTAGCAGCTCTAAATGTAGAACCTGTTGTACTAGAACCGGATTCAAATCTTACTATATCTCCCGGATTAAGATAAAATGGATAATCTGGAGGGCAATAGGTATTATATTGGCGAATAGAAGATGTAAGAGGACCAGGAAGAGATGTATCTAAAACACTGCCTGAAAAATAAATTCCTTCATTATTTCCATAATAAAGTGCTAATCCAGCTGAACAGGATATTATGTCAGTTGGTTGACCACTTTCATCATGTACTATTAATTCAGGGCTAGCATCTGTATAATTATATAAAAAACTAGGTGCTACATTAGCGGCAGGTCTTACACTTACTATATCAGGAACATTACTTTGTAAAATATCAATACCACTTCTATCAACTCTATAAGTACCTGTGTAATTAGCGGTGATACCATCGGTTCCATATCTAGGTATAAGTACATCTACATAACTTGGTGTACCTAAAACTACATTAATTCTAATACGTACTATAACATCATAAGGTAACAATGAAGCAGGAGTATATGTTACTGTACCTGTTAAACTAGTTGTAAACCATCCAAAGTGAGTTATTACTCTATATTTAATACTACTAGGAGTATAATTACTTGCATTTAAAGCAGACACACCAATAGATGAATATCCACTAGGCACATAGTAATTCTGGTCAGTATCAGCTATTCTCCATAATACAGGATAATATTTGTATCCACTACTATGTATAAATTGATTACCATCTAATGTTTTTTGCAATGATGGACTTTGATTATTAAATAAAGCTACATTTAATTGTTCACCTGTTTTAAATATATTTTGTACTTGATATAAGTTATACAATTGATTACTTCTAACATTTGCATAATCACGTTGAGCTAATTCAGTTAAAGAACCTGTTTCATCAATTAAATACTTTATATAAAGATTTGTACGTTCTGGCATAGATATTTGGAAAGAACCTGTACAAGTAGCTTCAGAGAAATAAGCAAACTGAATTGTGTTTTTATCAATAACTGCATTTCTACCATAAGGTCCTATTCCATTTTTCCATGTATTAAAATCATTATTATTAAAGAAATTATAGTTAGAACTATTAGTTTGTGAACCAATATATCTAGGTCTAGCATGACGAAGATATTGATAAGTAAAATCTTGTAATTCTATAGGTTCTAATACTTCAGTTAATACACTAGCACTAGTTATATAAGTTAGTTTTTGTCTAATACTTGAAGTAACAGAATTAGGAACGTTATTAATTAAAGGATCATATTCGTATTTAAATATAGATTCTGAATACGGACTTGTATTATATGGATTGAAATATATGAATGGATTAGATTGAGTAGCTACACATTCAATAGAAGCACTAGGTAATTCTCCTGTATAAAAATCACTAGCATCTGATAATTTATCTAATGGTCCAAATGGTGTTTGATGAGTTATTATATATAAAGATTGACTATAATTTCCTCCATTACTAGCTGTAAAAAATGCTGTATCAATAGATTGACTATATTCAAGATGTGTTATTGTAGGTTCATATCTTTGAATAACAGGTCTTTCAAGAAGGTGTGGTTTAATAACAATACCTGTGGATAAATTGGTTCTAGCAGGAGTAAAATCTTTAAGTGTTCTAAATAATGAATTATGAAAGAAAGATATTAAACGAATATAATCTTTATAATTGTATTTATTATTAAATTTCTTAAAGAAATCATTTTGTAATACTTGGAATTGTTGATAAGATCCTGTAGCAGGATTACCAATAATATCATCTAAATTATATGTTGAACCAAATTGAGCAATAATAGCTCTATCTATTTCATCTTGTGGAGATAAACTAGCATCAAGTAAATGTATATCTTTAGTAAGAGGAATAATAGGTTGTGCCTCAATACTTTTATTAGGCATTAATTGGTTACCATAAGTACTTCCACTTACTATTCTAATTTTATCTGTTACTGGATTGGCATATCCTGAGTTAGCGACATCAGCGTAATAGGTTTCGGTAAAAGAAACATAACTATTTTGGTTAGGAAACCCAATAAATGAAGCAGTTAATATTTGAGTTTTTTGGTCTGGATGAGTTGAATATACTTTTGTAGTTATACTATGATTATAAGTGTATAAGTTATTACCCAAAGTAAATCTAGCTGCTAAGTCCCCAAATGAAGATGTTGTAAAATTACCTTCAATTGATTCAGGATTTAATACATGAGAATCAAAAACAGATTCAGATATATAGTTAGACCATAATCTTACTTCTTGATATGAACCAGTAAATGGAGTTGCTGATGAACCATTTCCTAAAAGTAAATTATTATCATCTATATACCAACTAGCATTTTGAGTAGTTGTATATAAACTAGCACTTGTTTTATGTCCTACTTCACCATATATATTATTTTTAACATATAAATCATAATATTGAGGATCAGAAGTTTGTGTTGATCTTTTATTAGGATATCTTCTTTGAAGTAAAACACTATACCAACTAGTATCATCATTTGAACCTGTTGTAAACACAGGTATAGTAGATGAAGTAATTGAAGTACTACCTAATGTAAATTGAAAATATCCAAAATCTCCAGTTGTTCCAGCATATATAGAATCATTAGATCCAGTTTGAGTATATATTAAATCAAGTTTAAAATTTGTTGGACTAAGTAGTAATGATTGAGTTGGATAAGTGGATAATATTATGTTTGATGATGGGAAGTATGTTTTAAATCTGAATTCTATACCGTTAGGTGCTATATCATTATATCCGGTTTTGTTAAGATTTTGATCTAAATAAACCCATGGTACAACAATTTCACCAGAGTAAGATGTATCAATAGCATAAGTAAATCTATCATATTCATATTCAAATGAAGATGTTACTTTATCAACACCACCATATTCTATAGCACCCATTATTGTGGGTGGTATTCCAAATATAGTATTTAAATATTGATTAAAACGATTTGTACCTTTTGATTTAAGTAATAAAGGTAAGTTATGGTATAAACGTTTATAAATTCCTTTTTGTTGGTCTTGTCCTGATATTTGATATTGAGATGCTGTTATTAAGGTATCATATGATCCAGTATTAGGTAAGTAATTGCCATTTTCATCTACACCATACAAATATTTAAATACATTAGTACCATCTTCATCTGTATAGGTAGTAATACCCATTGATTGTAAAGCAAAGTATACTAAATCTTTAGATATACCTTGGTTTAAAGCATTTTTAGATTGATATAAATCAGATATAGCTTTAATATGAATCCAAATATCATCAAACATTTGTCCTATAGATGCTACAAATTCAAATGCTAATTCATTATCATTATTTTCAGCTATATAACCAGGTAAAGTATATAATAAATAATTTTGGTTATTATCATCATATAATGAAGCAGAGTCGTGATTACCACTATACCAAGAAACAGATTCTGAAGAAGTTATTGATTGGTTTATATATGGTTTAGTATAATTTTGTTTAGGCCATGAAAATGATGTTGATTCAAAATAAAGATATTGTTCCCAACCATCAAAACTTTGAATAGTTTTATTTATATTATTTTGATACTTTTGAGCATCTAATAATGATGATGGTGAAGTACTAGATGCTGCTGAGGCACTAGAAGAGGTAAATAATTCAATATTAGATAATTTATATTGAAATCCTTCTAGTCTGCGAGCTGCTGATGAGAAATGAACAAAGTTTTTATACTCAGTATAATCAACATTGATTGAAAAATTAGAAGCACTTAATTGACCAAGTAATTGTTGTAATTGAGGAGCAAAATCACCTTGAAAATTAGTTACTTGATTAAAATTATAATAAGGTGTTGGTCCTACTCTTAGTTGATCTAAATCTAAATCAAAATTAGGCCCACGTAATGTAGGATAAACTACAGGAATTGTATCTGGAGTGATAACTGCTTCAAATATCTGTGGATTTGAAATTTCATCAACAACATTAACTAAATTATTTGTCCTATATTTTACAGGTAATGGGTTTAGTAATTTAATTAAAACTGTTGGTACATCAACTGATGGATTTTTGCCTAAATCTAAAGCTACATTAACAGCAGGCAATAATTGGTTTTTACCAAAATTTAAATAAAATTCTTTAAAATAAGGAGTACTTTGAAATGATTGAATAAATTCATTAGTATTAGTAATAATTTCATCATTAGGAATATTATTAGTACTTAATCTTATTTCTGTTCTATCACCAGATATTTCTTTAATGAATAAACTTGGATTATAACTTTTAACTATAACAGGTCTTAAAATATTATATGTTACAACATAATCACCAAATTGTATACCTGCATTTTTTAAATCTAAAGCAGGATCAAAATTTAATTCTTGTATAGTATATGTTGTAGAAGGCTGAAAAGTACCTGGTATTGTATATCCAGTAAATGGTACTATTGAATATATATTTTTTCCTGAAGGATCAGATATATTCATTTCAACATAATCTTCAGCAGATCCAAAATTACGGACCATGTCTCTTGTCACAACTAGTTGAGACGCAGAACCCGTTAATATGTTGTTGCTTGTAGGTATTTTTTTAATAGTAGTACTCATGTTATACTAAAGTTCCTGGGTTTATTTGAGAAGTTAATAGTATTTGATTTTTTAGATTAATATTTTCTTCTCTTAATTCAGTAATTTCGTTTTGTAAATCTTCTAAAGATATACCTAAATAATCTAAACTTCTTGTTGCTAATGCTAAATGTGATTCATCAGAACCTGAAGGAGGAATATCGTAAAATAAAACATCATATTCATTAAAAAATTGAGACACAGTCATATCTGGTTGGACTGCTTTTTCATTTGATAATGAAGTAGCTAGTTGTGAAAAACTAGTATTAACTGTATTATTGAAACTTTGTAAACTATAAATAGTTTTCTGTATTTTTATTTGTTCACTCATTATTCAACAGTTTGTAATACTTTGAAATAATAATCATCATCATAAATGTAAGTACCACCGTCAATAGTAGTTTTAATTTGTATTTTATAATAACGATCAGGCTCTAAACCATTCATATATAATCTAAAATAACTACTAGTTGTATCAGCACTTAATTTAGTTGCTACATTATCAAAATCAATTACTTTTAAATTTGAATTTAAATCTATAATTGAATAATAAGAAGATATTGGTAATAATTTATTGTATATATATAATGATTGTTGAGAGTAATTACGTTGTGGATATTTTTCTCTAGCATACACTCTAAACTTTACATATTCATTATCATAAAAAATATTCTTATTATTAGAAACAGATATATTTATTTCTTCGTTGGATACAAAAGGAGTAGAACCAGTATTAAATGTACTATCATCCCATTTAAATTCCAAACATGGAGGATAAATAGTGTTAGTATCTCTAGAAAAGAAATTAAATGTGTAAATGTAATTATAGTTAAATTCAAATGAACCAGTATTTGCTGAGGTTGAGGTATCATTCATTATAATGAATCCATTATTTTGAATAACACTAGATGTATACCATCCTATAAATTTAGTAACATCAAGATTAATATCTTTAGTTGAAAAGTAATCAAATGATTGAGTTACTGAAGAAGTATACCAGTTAGCTCCTCCGTAGTTAGATCCATAAAAAGATGAGGTTACGTTTGTTGGTAAACCATACATAGTCCAAGAATCTGTTTGGTTTGAATTTCTATATTTCCAACTCGCACCATCACTAGTTTCAGGAATGTTATTAAAACGTCCTGTACCCATATCCCAACTTTCGTATACTGGGTGTAATTCAATATTAAAATCAGCTGGTATACCTTCTACGTGGGCATTATATACTTTTAAAGAAGCAGTGAAGTTAGCGCCTGATTTGGATACAGCTTCTGCTATATCAGCATTGTCAAATTTAATTAATATACGACTAGTTGAAGATGAGGGATAAAGATATGGAGCGTTTTTAGATAAATCTAAAATTGAGTCCAACCCTGCGTTTAAGGTCTCATAGTCTGTATAAATTGTAGTATCCTGTGATGGAAATATTTTAAAAACACCCATTTATATTAGTATTATTCTAGTATAAATATGGAATGTTTATAAAATTTAAGCTAGTAAAGCGTAGTATTCCTTAAAATGTTTAGTACGATCAGCTAAACCAATAGTACCGCCATTAACACGTTTAGTTATTTCGGTAACAACAGCATCAGTAGCACCTTTATCAGCAATTTTATGTAAATTATTTTTATGAAAAAACCAACCAGCTGACATTAATGGATATTTAGTAGCTACTAAGTCTGGATTTTCGAGAATATTTTCAGTTACAACAGTATCAAATGCTTTATAATTATCTTTACCTGTTAATTGAATATATCCACGTCCTCTAAATTTCCATCCTTCACCTGATGTTTTATCACCATTACCCATACGACCAGCATATACTATGTTAGCTATTTTTTCTGGTTTACGCTCATATAAAAGAGCTATTTCGTTTGTTGGGAAATATTTTTTAAAGATGCTATTTAAACCTTTAGCACCATAATTTAAATTTTCATTTACTAATTTGAATCCACCGGATTCATGTCCTGCTTGAGCAAGAAAATGAGCTAAACGTAATGGTGTGTTTAACTCGAATTTATTAATTGTATCTGGAAGTTGTGTGATTACTGATTCAGGAATGTGTCCTTTTAATTTGTCTAGATTCATTACTTTTTAGTTTTTAATTTATAATAAATTTGAACACATAACCAAACTATAGAAGCTATATAAAAAACACCTGTAATCACAGGATTAAAAACTTGGAAAAAGCTATTTAAAGCGGCTAAACATGTTGTTACTAAACCAAGTGTATTAGCTTCGGGAGAGTTTACCATAGTTGTGATAAATTTAGGCATACTTTTAATAAGTTACTATGCGGCCATAAATATCTGTATCTGGGTATCTCACTTCAAAAATACATGGATCTATTGAAGGGTATATAACTCCTTGTTTTGTTGCGGCTTGAATATCATACCCATATGAAGAATAATTACCACTAGCTAAATTAATAATATTAACGTTAATTACTGATTGGACTCCTTTAATAGCTCCTATTAGATTATATATATCCGAATATATTATTGGTTGGTTGATTTGCCATTTAGATATATCAAAATAATCTTTTAGAGCACTAATACAACTAGTTAATACATCTTGTGAGTTATAAGCTGGTAAAACTGATATGTCAAAATTTACTTTTATATTAACATAGTATGCATCCTTAATTAATACTGCATCACTCATCATTTTATTATATGATAAGTATGTTTTTAAATTTTGTTTAATTACATTAGAAGCTGTAGTTAATTTACCATCAATATTAGTTGATAAAATATATACTGAAAGTGCTAATGGGTTATTATTTATAAAATTTTGTTTGTCTATATCATTAGCTACTAAATAATCTTGTGTTACATAAGCTTTACTTATATAACCAAATTTAGCAGGCATAGAAAGTGTTCTAACTAAATAATCAGCCTTAGTTACATTTCTATTTTGAGTTGGAAAATTAGCTAATGCTTGTAAACGAATTTGTTCTGTTGTTTCTCCAGGTCCACCTCCTGATGAAGGAGTATCATTATTAAATCTAACTGATCCTGATATTAAATTAACAAGTGTAGTATTTAAATTATATGAATTTATTGTTGTAGGAACATTTACATTTAATCCAATATCGTCTGTTGGTAAATTTGCTTCAATACCTCCACCTACTAAATAAGTTACGGTCAGAGTAGTATTTGAAGGTGCTATACCATATTCATTTGTATATTGAAAGTTAGATGGATCATAAGCCATATTTAATTTACTAATTCCATCTACTAAACCTAAACCAACATTATCAGGATTTGGAATAATAACTTCATCAGGTGATGAAGAAACACCACTACCAAATTCTAACATTAAATTATTATCATCATCAAAACGAGTAGCAAAACGTCTTTGTACTTTTTTTACACGTAATAAAAAACGAGCACTATCATCATCATTATAATAATTAGGTTCGTTTGTTGGTATATTTAAAGATTCATCAAATATTGTATCTTGAGCTAAATAAGGAACTTCATACCATTGATTATTATCACTATCAACAACATCAATTACTTCAATAATATTTGAATCATTAATTGTAACCACAGGAAACTGTTCAGGAATAGAAAAAGTAAAAGATGCAGTTTTCATTTGTCCTGATATAGCTTCTACTTGTTTTTTAAGTAGATAATATTGTGGATTAGAGGTATTAGTATAGTATTGATATATAGTAACATCTGTTGGGTCAAATGAAGATGAATGATGAAAATCAACTGAATCTTGAGTAACAAATGTTATGTTTGGTTTTGATATTGATTTAACAGTAGCATTTTTTTCAATTCTTAAAGCATATCTATAGTCTGGATTGTAATTAGGAAAACCATCAGATGGTACTAATTGATAAGAGTTTAATGTTACTGATGATGCTGTTATTACTTTTGGTCTATATCCTAAAGCATAAGCTAAAGCTATAATGTTTTTTCTCTCTTGGGCATATAATAATAATGTCTCTTGTAATTGAGTATCAGTATAAAATGATAAAACATCACCTACATAAGCAGCCATTTCAATAAACATATTACCAGGAGCAGATGGACTGAAATCCATATAGCTGTTTTGGAAATAGGTTCTAGCATAATTAATTAAGTCTGACTTTAATGTGCTAAAGTCTTTATCGAAATATTTTATATCGGGTGTATTTGCCATTATTGTTTGGTTAAGTCATTTGTTGAAACATTTATAACTAAATTATCATCTTGATTATTTATAGAATAATCTAAAACTATATTAACTGCATTTTCATCAGAAAATTTTTTAACTCCTATATTCTTAATAATAATATTAGGTACATAAGCGTATATTTCTTGCTCTAATCTAGCTGCTACATTATCAAAATCTGTGTCTGGTTGGAAAAGAGATGCTCTTAAGTTTCCACCAAATGTAGGATTAAAAAGACGCTCACCTTTATCAGTTAATATATAATTGATTAAATTTGATTTTACTTGGTCTTTAGTAGTGAATGTTTGATTAAAAACATTAGTACCATTATTAAATAAAACACTAATACCTATACCTCTAGGTTGTCCTACATCTTGAGGATTAAGTTTATATGTTGGTCTATTTAACATTATATTTGTCCTTTTTCTTTCATTGTTTTCATTAATCCACTAAAGTTAGGTACTACATCAATTTTAACAGCGTTAATATCTCCTGCGGGTCTAGTATTAGCTAACATTTGATCTACACTTTCAACTACCATAGGTTCAGTTGAGTGACCATATTCTCCCATTGATGGGTTGAAGCCTTGAGCCATATGTGATTGACCATCAAGTACTGAACGCCATTCTCCACCCTGTGCTGTTTCATTTAATATATCATTTAATACACTATTATTAGTAAATGATGAAGGTTTAACAGGTTGTTTATAAGCAGCTGGTTTGATTGAATCAACTAGTGAATTTTTCATAGTAGGTTTTTTAGTTTCTACTACAGTTTGTTTAGGAGTTGGTGCTTCAAGCAATAATCCTAACTCTTCTCTTACCACTTGTTGTACTTCTTCGCGTACAACTTTACGTAGTAATTTAATAAATGTATCCGCTTTCATAGTTATAAATATTTTATTATCCTAATATTTGTTTAAGTTCATTAATTAATTCATCAGCTTTGCGAGTTTTACTAGGAGCTGTTTGAGTTATTTTAAGTTTAGTAAATTTATCATAAGCTATAGCTTGTAATGCTCCTGAAAGTGTAGTTTCTACTTTAATTATATATTCTTTATTTCCGTCAGTATATTCAATTTCTGAAGGAATTATTGATTCTTTTATGGTTGTACTTAATGAAATTAATGGAGTTTGAGAAGTATTAGATATTGTTAGACTTAATGTATCTAATTTAATCTTAATAGCGTTAATCATTTTTTGGAATATACCTAATATAGTTTGGATAAATCCAATCATTAATATATAATTATTTATTTTATCTTCCAACTCTTTTCCATAATCACTATCAATTCTATCAGCTACTGTGTATGTTGATGCTGCTGGTTTAGCAGGAGAAGGGCTAGCTAGATCTGCTGATGCGGCTAATGCTTGGGCTTGTAATTTCTTTTTATTAATGGCTAATTTTAATTTAAGAGCAACTAAACCTGTTTTAAGTATTTTAAGTACTACAAGTATAGAATCAACTATTGTTTTAAGTATTTTGATAAGTTTTTTTAAATTACTAACTTTACGATCAAAATCTTTTTTAAATTGATCATAATTACCAGGATTTCTAGGAACAAAAGTTATAGCACCATTTACTACTTCAACTCGGCCTTTATCTTTTAATTTACGTTTTGTATCGTTTATTATTTTATTTAATATAGCGTTGGCTGATTTTTCAGCTTTGATAAATTTAGTTAATAGAGGTAAAATTATACCTACTATAGCTTTTTTAGCATCTGATGGACTAGTATTAGCTTCTTCTTTTATAAAGTTAGTTTTATCATCAAGTGATTTTTTTAAATTATCAGCTTTAGCTTGTTGTTGACCTTTAATTTTATCTATACTGGATGATATTTTTGTTTGATCGACCATTATATTGTAAATGATTTTTCTGATTTGAAATTATCAATATTAATCTTAATTTGTTGTATTCTTCCTTTTAAATAAGCAGTTGCCGGTTGTAACATTACAGCCATTAATGGTCCAGGTACAACAGCTGCTGCTTGAACTAAATCACTATATGTAGATAAAGTATCTAACAAATCAGTTAGTAATAAATCTAATTGTTCTCCTTTTACTATAGGTTCAGGTACTCCATATCTTTCTAATCCAAGTTGTATTTTAGGAGCATTAACTAAAAACATATTTTGCTCATTATCACTATCTATACTACCAACATCAATAGTTACTTTATCACCTGCTGATAGATTAATATAACGTTGAGAATTAAGATATATATCATTAGAACGAGCATTAAGTACTAATCGTCCTGATGATAATACAACTTGTTCTCCTTTATATGTTTTTATATCGTTTGTAGCCATTATTTATTAATATTACTTACATGAAGATGATTGTAGTGATCTTTTGTTTGCCATAATACAGCTTTGCTAAAACCACTTTCTGTATTCCATTTATAACCTAATTGTACAAGAGCATCTTTAAGTTTATCTCCTAATTTCCTAAACTCAGGACTACCATAACTAAATCCTAAATTAAGTATAGCTATATCAACTCCTGTACCATTCATATGTCTACTTGTAGTACCAGATTTTGTGGTTTCATTATGTCCTGTTTTAGCGGTAGTTATAGTAATTACTATTCCTACTGCTTTAGAAGCGGTAGCTAAATCTTTTACTAAACCAGGATTAATGTAACCATTTTTCCAATCATTTAAAGCACCACCTGATGAGAATTTAACGTATGTAGAAATTTCATTAAGACTAACATCTGATAAATTATATACTGTTGGAGTATCATTAGTTGTAATAGTTGTAGATTTGATAATTCCTTTATTAGTTAAATCAACAATATTTTCATTTAATCTTGGATCTTCAGCATATATAGCTTCAAAAATTTGTAAACCAGTATCTTCAACAGCTGGTAAGAAATTGGCTTCATAAATATCTTCTTCTATTTCTTTAAATGTTTTAGATACAGGAGGAGTTGGTTGAGGTGTAGTTGAAGGAGTAGGAGTTATATTTATTAAAGTTTGAGATAATGTAGGAGATGGTGTATTATTTTGATTTGGTTGTATAATATTTGAATCTTGAGGTTGGAATATTGAATACTGATTAGTATTAGGTATGTTAACTTCAACAGGTTCACTATTTTCATTCATTATACCTATAAATGATGAGTTGGTATTAGGATTTATATCAACGTTTCCGGTATATCCATCTTCATTAAGTTGTTTAGTAATGTCTTCTTGTTTAGATCCAAAAATATATTTTCCAGTTTTAGTAAGTAAAATACCTCCTCCATCCTCAGATTGTATTGAGAAATCAGTTAGATCTTGTTTTGAAAAATATTTATTATCCATATTATACTAAATCAGGTTGTGGTGGATAAAATTGATGACCATCATAAAAACCAAAATATTTACCTTCATATACTAAATTTTCTCTTATAGATTCTTGAGTATAATTAACAAATACATATTTTTTTGTATATATTAAAACATTATTGTTATATATATCTGCTTCCCAAGTTTCATAATTTAATGAAATTTTAAATGTATAATTAGAAAGAGGAGGAGATTGAGGAGCAGGTGAAGGTTGGGGTGTTATAGAAGTAGGAACTATAACTACTGAAGGTGAAGGTAAAGGTCGTTGAGCTGCATCAACTGTTGTTTGTTCTAACACAGGTGAATTAAATGGTATTCCTACTTCAGCCTTATTAATATTAATATTAGTAACATTATCTTCAGGTGGGTTACTAAATTCATAAGCTGTTTTTTCAATTTTATTTTGTTCAACAGTTTGCCAAATACCTATCGGATCTAAATAATAAGCTGTCTTAGCATATTGTCCACCATTAACACTAATATCAGTATTTGGTCCTCTTAATAAAGGAACTATATAATCAATACCAGGTAGTTGTATTTTATTTTTATATAAAGGAAGTGCTTTACCTGGATGGTTTACAACTACATTATCTTCAATAATATTATATATTATTTCTTTAGTTGTTGGATTAACAGCCGCTACAACACCATATTGAAATACAGATGATGGAGCTAGACTAGATAAACTATTTGAGTTTATTGATAACCCATTATGTGTTTTTTTAGTGGTAGTACCTGTCCGTATAGTATTTTCCTTACCCATTATTTATTTTCAATTTGTTTAACACTAACAGCGTTTATTTCTTGAAATAATAATTCTTTATCACGTTCACTCAACATACCATCATCGCCTCCTTGATTAGGAGCTGTCATAGCACGTTGAACAATACCTGCCATTTTAATTAAAGCGTCATCATTTTTGATAGCTAATTCCATATATTCTTTTAATAAAGGAACAAGCATCATTGCGTCACCTGGTTCCTGTATCATAGGTTTCAGTTGGTCAATTAATGCTTTAATTTCTTTCTCCTTACGGCCTGCGTTCTTATATATATCTTCAAGTAGGCTTGAGAAAGTCTTGTCCTTAAATAAAACTTGATTAAAATCCATATTGGGGTTTGATATAAATATGGAAGGTAGAAAGAGTTAGATTGATAACGTTATACGTCCGTGTTCATAATATTCGTTATATTTTTTAACATATATTATTTTCAAACGTTTAATTATCTTAGTTATCTGAGGTGTAGATGATTCTGTCATTTCTTTAACGTAGATATATAGTGCTTTTTTATTAAATATATCTAAATTTTCACTTTTACGAAATAATTCTATTATTGCATCTGCTATACGAGCATCATTTGCTTTAGGAAATAATTCAAATAAATTAGCGTCTACATACTTAGTAAATTGCTTCATATATGAAGGCATTTCATCAACATACACTTCTTTACCATTATTAGTTAAATCTATGAATATTGATTTATCTTCATCTATTGCTTCAACAGGTGCTTTATCTTTTAGTTTCTTATAGTTCGCATTATTATATAAAATAAGGTAACGTTTAGCAATAGTACCAAAATAAGAAAAAGCTTTTCCTTTGTTTTGGTTATATAAGTGTAATTTTTCGAGGAGGAAAGCGACAACTTCATGCTGTAACTCAGGGATTGTATCGACCTCTGTATAATAAAACTTAAAAGTATGAATGATATTTTCAGCCAGTTTATGAAATGAATAATTAATTTTTTCATTGAATATCTGATTTCGTTTAGTCGGATCTTTAGTTATTAAATACTCAATAATAGCATCCTCAGTTTCCTGAGTGAAGTATATATTGGCTTTTTTTGGTTTACGTTTACGTACAGTACCTTTCTTAGTCAGTTCAATTACTTCTTCTTCTTTCATTATGTCTAATTCTTAAGGTAATGGTTTAATGAGTCTTGTATAGCCTTTAAACTCTTAAAAAAGAATCCAATTTGATCATCAGATTTAAAAGCTTCAGTTAATTCAACTGCATTAAGTTGTTTATTTGATTCATCAACAATAGCGGCTACACTATCAATAATTATTTTTTGTTGAGTAGCTATTTGTTCTAATCTAACTACTTTTTGATTTAAATTCCAAATGATGTAACCAACTATAGTGGCTACCCATAAAACGATTGATATAATTCCTAGTATCATATATTTTTCATTAGTTCGGCTAAAGCAGGATTAGTCATTTTCTTTAATGCTTTTTGCTTAATAGCCGAGTTATTTTTATTTAAATTAAATGTTGATTCTTTTTTAACTTCGGTTTTTTTTTCACCGGTTAATTTAGGTAACCATTCTCTTTCAAATTCAACTCTAGCAGCCAACATATCAGCCTGATGTAATACTAACATAATTGCTGTTCTAGGTTTAGTTTCTGGAGCGAATGAGTGTAAGTATGATTTGTTAGCTTCATCATATAAACCATCATGAGTTCTGATAGCTAAGAATTCATTTTTAGTATATGGAATACCATTTTCTTGTAATAGAAATAAACCGCGATCAGGTACAGTCATGTATTCAAGACGATCATTAAACATATAAGTTTCATTTAACTTATCTCGTCTCCATTGATCAGTTTGTTCAATATATGAAGCATGTTGTTCATCTCCGAATTTGCCTAAGTCATGATTGATAGCTGAGAATATGAGTTCTTCAGTTGTATAAGTATCAGTCATTCCAAATCCACGCCACACAGCGTCTAATTGTAAAGCAGCCTCAACAACTCGATTCACATGGTCAATATAACCACCTGGGAAGCAATTATGATATTGAGATTTATGAGATGCAGGCATCATCATAAAACGTTCTTCATGTCTAAGATAGAATTCTTTAAGATTTTCACCTCGTTCACCTGGAATGTAGGTATCAATGTTATGTAAAAACTTAGTCCAATTTGATTGAATCATTTCAGCTACCAGCATAATTAATCTTGTTGTTCGTTATTTATTAATTGTCTAATTTCTTCAACTTTTTCTTTCATTACAACTACCATGTCTTTAGCAACATTAATATTAAAAGCAGGATCTAGAAATCTAGATGCAAATCCAGTTAACATATTCTCTAATTGATCTAATTTTTTGTCTGCGGCTTGTTTATATCTCATTTTATATATTGTTTTATGATACCTACTAAATGTGGTATGGTATCGAATGTACGTAATGTATCTGACGTTTCCAACTTTGTCTCTCCAACTATAGTAATAACTTTTTTTCCTAAATCAATAAACACTATTGGATATAGGTCTGTTTTAAATTTTTGTTCTACAGCTGTTGAGAAATCATTATGCTCATCAGCATCAATATTAGTATAGGTTATTCCTTTCCCGTCTAACTCGCTCTTCAACCAACTGCAATAATCACAGTCACGTAATGTCAATAACCTAACTCCTACTTCCTCCTTTTCTCCTATTTCACTCATTATTTACTTATTTAGTGCTTCAAAAAAATATGGAAAAAATCTTGGGATTCCAAACTCCTTATAGCGGTCATCCAAATTATTCCAACGGCCTTTACCCGGGCTTTAACGGTTAAATTGTCACTATATAAATATATATAACTCATAAGAGATAGCCGTTTAAAGCGGTGATATGGTGTATTTATCGCCCAATTTTTTCACAGTGTCGATAGCATCTTTGGAGTGCATATAAAACATTTCTCTATTGTTCGCGACTCGAACAGCATCTAAATGTTCATGAAGTTCTTGTTCAAGTTTATAAGAGTTAAAACATTTAAAAGAAAAAACAGGTACCCATGGTGTAGGAACACCTGTTGCACCTGAAATTTCTTTTGCTCGTTCTTCTACTTCACGAATTGTCATTCCTATTTTAACCATATCTGGCATTGACTTATTTACAAGAACATAAACATACTCGGTAGGAACCATATTGCCATCTCTATCTAAGGGGCTATCCTGGTAATAATTTACTAACTCCCAACCCGGACTATCCGGATCAGGAGTTAAAGTAAAGGCAACTGCTTTTCTACAAACTTGCTCTGAGGTTAACATACTTGGATCTAACCATTTATAAAAGTGAGCATCTTCTGTTGTTATTCTTTTTAAGGATTGCATGGTTTAAGTTTTTCTCCTGTAGTTGGATTACCATATATCTTAATATCATTTTGATCAACCGTTCTAACTTCTCCTGTGTTATAAAATCTAATTATAAATTGTGGGTTTGAATGAATTGAACCTGCAACCATAAACAACGCTACTCCATAACCTAAAGGTGTTTCAACATCGAACGGGTTTTCAATTTCATGAATTGTCTGTGTCATAATTATTTAGTTATATATTTAACTAATTCTTTATTCAACATCATCAATTTAAATTTGTTTGGATTACTATTATAAATCGATTTAACCATATTATAACTTACATCCGTAGCAAATATTTTCTCGGTAACAATCTTACTTATACGTTCTATAAGTGGTTTTTCAATCGCATTTTCTTTAGAATAGAACTCTAAATAGTTAGACAATCTAGTACCTAATGTAGCGGCAATATCGGCTCTATATTCTTTATCTTTACCAACTAAACTCTTAAGTGTATTAGTTACATACTGTTCATCTTGTGTTAAGATATTTTCTGGTGAAATCATCTTATCCAATTTATTATTAATGAACATTGTAAACAAAGTACTAAACTCATTACCAACACTACCTTCTCCAATCATCTGAATCAACGGTAACGATTCTTCAAAACTTTTAATTGAACTAATACTATTAAAGAACATACTAACACTTCTACTATTAACTTGTTTAGTAACTAGTTCTGGATGCATCAACATAAAGTTAATACAACGACCATCTAACTTATTTTCTTCAGCCCACTTACCCCAACATTTAAGATCAAACTTTAAATTAACACTAATGAACCTTGTTTTTTGAGCGTTATCAATACTATTAACTAAATAATCTCCATTATCAGGATTTGATGTAAGAATAATATGCCAATCTTTAGGTAGTTTCCAACTTATATATTGTTGTCTATCTATTAACTCCATTACAGCTTGAATAAACCTCATATCAGCTCTATTCCAGTCATCCAATAATAGAATACCACCATTTGTTTTACCACTAATCCATTCAGGTGGACAATAACTCATACGATTCAAACCAGTTGATTCAAATCCTTTCTTACGGTAGTCTTCAACTGAATTCTCATCTACCCATTCAGATGTTTTTTTATCTTTCATTTCAAATTGACGGATTGGAAAACCAACCAAGTCACCTATTTCTTCAATTTGTGCTAAGTTCAATTTAACAAAATTTAAACCTAACTCATCTGCTAATTGAATAATAGATGATGTTTTACCAATACCCGAATCACCTACTACCTCGGTACTAACCATAGGCTTTTTATTTTCTTGTAGGTAACGGTTGTTGTCAATAATGTGTTTTAGAAAATCTTTTAATTCATGTACATTCAATGATACTGATGCGTTTGTGGTTGTTGTTTTACTTTTTGCCATTACTTTATTTTTTATTTATACTTTAATTTAGTTTATTTATTGAGGTCACTTATGAATTAATTTGTATTTTAGCTCCAGGCAATTCATTATTAATACTTCGTCCTGAACAATGAACCCATAATGTAGGCTTACAAGGTGTTGATCTAACTGAACACTCCCCATCTGTTAAATAAATTAAGTTTTGATATTTATCTTTATTATCCCATAAATAATCAAGTACTGGTTCATAACTTGTTCCACCTCTACCTGTTACTTCTAAAGCCTCTTCAATTTTACCTTTATATTCATAAACACGACCAATTGAAGCATCACATTCAACAACAGTTACTTGTGTACCTGTCTTCCAAATATGATATATTTCACTTAAAAATTCCTTCAAATCATCTTTACTAACTGATCCTGATGTGTCAATAGCAACTAATGTATTTTTCTTTTGTTTAATCTTAAGAGCTGGATTACCATAAAAACGTTTATTTGGTTTACGTCTTGTTTTCTTAGTATATACTTTAGATGCCATACCATTAAAACGTCTTAGATAAGCTCTCCAATCAATAACTGCTTCTTCACTTACATATAAGCTATCAATTAATTCTTTTAATTCACCTGGTATATGTCCTCTTTGTTTTTGTACTTGTTCAGCAACGTCTTTAAGTTGATATTCAATTTGCTTCTCCATTAACTTCTTTTCTGCTTCATCCATACCCTCAAATTGTTTCCAAAACTCATGAGACGCTTTAATAGTTACTTTAGTACCATCCCCTAATGTTATTTCTCCTTGCATACCACCATTATTAGCTTCTTTCATAGCATCTAACATTTTACAAACATCTCCATCTGGGTTGTCTTTACATTCTTTTAAAAGTAATTCATAATACTTTCTAGTACCTGCTTTTAAAGGCATTTTCAATTCTTTAAATGGAGAGTTAGTTATTTCTAAACCATCCCATGTTTCATCTTTGTATTCGTCTTGAATATATTGATTTATTTCAATATCAGCAGCTACATTCAATAATGTTTTGTCTTCAAACTCATCAAACATATAAAGGTGTTTAAATGCAATATGTAACAATTCATGTTTCAAAACAGCTACTTTACATTTATCACTTATTGTATCCCAAAATTTAGGACTAATAACTAACTTAGTATTAATACCATCTCTAGCTACACATGCAGTTGAAACAGCATCATTTATTTCTTTATTAAGACCAATTAAAAACAAACCATAAAACGGTTCTTTAAACATTAATGTTTTTGAGTGTTTTGCTATTTCACTGTGCATGTCTGATATCATATATTATAATTTTATTTTAAATTAATTATTTAACCTCGGTCGAGAAAACAACATCCACAATTGCTTCAGCGGCTGAATTGCTTAATTTGAATTCACGATTAATATTATCCAATAAAAACTTTCTAACAATATCACCTTCTTTACCCGTTTTAAAATTCAGTCTCAACCCAGTACCAAACGACTTCCAATCACGTTCCCACACTATACCCTTAGTTCTTAGTAGTTTTAAAAGTCCTTTAAGGTTGGAATTATTATTTGTGTAATAACTAGGTCTGAACTTAGTTGTATGAAACATTTCATTTAATAAAAATGCTATTGTTAATAATGTTGATTGATTTAAAACCAAATTAGACATCATTTCAAAACCTAACTTAACATTAGATTCATCTTTACTAAATAACATATCACGAAGTGTTTGAAGATATTCATCATCCAATTCAATTCCTTCTTTATTTAATTCAACAAACAATTCTTCATCAAAAATAAATTTGACATCACCATTAATAATCCTATCAACTTGTTTATCTATTAATGTTACTAATTCAACTAATTTATTTTCTCTATATGTTTGAAAAATAATCCCTTCAGTTGTATGTGTATTACTATCAAATAAATCTTTACTTCCTGGTTGTTTTTTATTTAATGAATTCCAATCAACAATTTTCATTCTACTTTCATCTATATAAGCAACATTGTTTTTATCAGTACTACTATATATAATATTTTCATTTGCTGGGCTATTATTATTTAATTCAAAAATTGTTTTAGCGTGTTTAACAATAAAATCTTCATTAATAAATAAGTGGTTACTAAAATGTAATTTTTTAACTATATCATTAAAGTATCCTTTATTTATTATAATAATATCCGCACTATCTACTTTAGACGTTTTCTTAAAATTATTGTCTTTAATATATTCTTTTAATTTGAATCGTGGTATTTCACTTGCTCTAGATGCATATACAATACTATTCTTCTTTATATTTTCGGGTTTACTATTATTAATTACTTTAAAAGCTTTTTTAAATTTAACACTGTCTGTACTATTAATGAAAAAATCATCATTTCCCCAATATTGTGCTGGTTTAAACCCTACACCATTTGTAGTTTTATTTGGTTTATAACTACTCCATTCTCCAAAATAAACTGATGTTATTCTATTTAACATATTAATTATTTTTTATAGTTGAGTGATTAAAAAGTATACTTGATAAAATATTCAATCCTATTGCTTGCCAAAAACTAATTGTTGGCAAATGAAATAATTCAGGTATCAACCAATTCCAAAGTAACATAAGTGGATAACCTAAAATAACTGCTATTATACAAAGTAAACCTATAAATTCTATTATTGTCTTAATCATATCTTTTATTTTATTTAATTTAATTAATTAATTGAGGTTAAAATTATTCGGCATCATCATCTTCTGCCCTTGTAATTGTGCCGTAATATATTCCGTCGTTTTGTAATTCATAATTGAATTGCATATTCACATCCCCATTTCTATTCTTAATGAAATTCATATATGTGCCACCACCATCACGATCACTTCTTCTTCTCATTTCCATCATTGCGTCTGTCATGTGTTTCAATTTATTTGAACCTACAAACTCACCTGATTTAGTTACTTGTTGAATTAATAAAAACGATGTGAACAAATCTTTATCATTTTCACCTTTATTATTCTTGATACACATATCAACTAACCATGATTCGGCTTGTTTTCTATCCCATTTATTGTCGTCACGTACACCTTCTATTATTTCAGCAATTGAATCTATTAATATACAATCCCAACCCATAGTCATAACTTTTTCAATTACGTCCTTTGTGTTGTGTTCTAAATAATCAGCCATAAACAATGTCTGAATGTTTCCGAATTGTGGAAAACGTTGTGTGTATTTGAACATTTGTTTTTTACCCATTTCACCTGAAATGAATAAACATTTTCTACCTTTATTATTAATTGAAGCTAATAAATCTAATAGTACAGTTGTTTTACCTACACCTGGATCACCTATACACATAATATTAGTTGCACATGGAACACCACCTTCGTGTGAAATTAAATCATCAATTGCCATTCCACTTTTCATAGTTTCCATCATCCTAGGATCAATATCCAAACGATTCAACTTAACGATGTCTAAACTAAGTGGAGTTGAAATAGAAACATTAAAATTAGCTACTTGATTTTTTGATGGTCTACCTCTTTTTTTCTTAATTGTGTTCATATACTTAATTTTTATTTATATCTAAATTTATTAAACTAATCGCGGTCAATTATTTCTTTTTACTTAACAAACTATACATTAACAAAATCCATAATATTATAATCACCATATATCTTAATTTCTTATATAATAAAGATAG
>Ga0209668_10000030_pt1 | contig 55373 bp, 15 predicted proteins | sample FrelakmetPLP11PL_FD_187150 | JGI IMG/M metagenome (GOLD analysis project Ga0209668, IMG submission 187150) | Freshwater lake sediment microbial communities from the University of Notre Dame, USA, for methane emissions studies - PLP11 PL (SPAdes)... | ecosystem: Environmental > Aquatic >...
CTTCTTTGGTATACTGCTTTTTCAGGATCTAGTGATTGTATAAAAAACTGATCTGTAAATTTAATAGCTCTATCTATAGTAGTAGTAGCTGCAGATGGTGACTTAACAGTTCTATAGGCATCTCTAATACCATATATTGGTACATATTGAGATGTTTCACTCCGCATTCTGATTGCTTGATATAATACGAAGTTGTAAGCCCAGTTTTTCTTGAGCTCATCATCATCATCATCTGCCATACCTCTTAAGACCATAACTAGTGCTGTAAGTGCTAGGATAAGTGTAGCTTCTGCAATTATTCTTTTAGTTTGAGCTTTTTCAAACGGAGACATATCTGCCCAGTTTTTGATGAGACTAGTCTTTAGAGTTACTAGGTTCTTGAGATAAAGATTCCAGAAAGTTTTATAGTAACCTTCTGTAGGTGCACCAAGTTCCTCATCATAGCCAAGATTCTTAAATCTTCTTTTGTAAGCTGGAACTAAATACTTTCTATACATGAAAGCAAGTTTACCTAGACTGTATCTTTGAGCCGTGGCTTTATCAAAATCATTATAGATACCATGCATTCTCTTATTGAGAGCATGTAGTCTATTCATTACATTCTGTCTCTTACCATCAGTGAAGTCTGTTTTGTTATAAATCTCCTCTACACCATATTTTTCATAGGCATCTAGTAGTGACATCTCCTGATTAGATTCATTGTCTATTACTGTAGTAGCATCAAGAAGTGCAAACAGGTTTGATACTTGTATCTCATGTTCACCAAAGTGTTGGTTAAAGAATAGTGTATCTACTCTGAATAGTTTATTAGCTACTGAAGCAGTTACTAGTCTACCGAAGTTATCCATATAGTCACCCTGCATTGGATCATATAGGTCAAAGAGTTTACCACCAAGACTATCTGCAGTGAACTTACCAAAGTCTCCTAAGAAACCTGGTATAGATTTCATGTAGTATGATTTACCCCGCATAAGATTCTTTATGCTAAAGAACTCTGAAGATGCTGCTTCAATTAGTACCTGGATATTACCTTGTAAGTTATTGGCAACACCCTTCATTATATCAGCTGCAATACTTGTTAGAGCTGCAAAACCAATTAAACTTCCAGTAAGTTTATTTGCTGATAGACCAAGCACACTTTGTCTTGTATCCATCTCACCATAGATTATCATATCTATGAAGTCATTTACTCTTTTAGCAGAATAAGATTCTCCCTCTTTAGTAATGTATCTTTCTATACCAAGTCTTTTAGCAAGAGGATTTAATAATGGATCCCCCTTTACATTGGTCTCAGCTACATCACGTTCACCTACTATCTTCTTGTATAGTACAACTTCAGAGTGGATATCATTTAGTGCTTTGAAGTTGTTGGACATACCAGCAAACATTAGAGTTGATCTCATTAAGTTGAGACTCACATCTTCTGGTTTAATACTCCAGGTATAGTATACAGGAATGAACTTCTCTTTAGTACCAGCAATAGTTGCTGGACCAAACTGAGTATCACCCTCCATAAAAGTAAACTGTTCTTGAAGACGTGTTTTAACTCCTCTTCTTGGATTGTCTATCATTCTCTCACCATTGGTCTTATAGATTGATGGTAAAAGATATCCCGGTTGCTGTGCTTCTGGTAGACCTTCTTGATATGATAAGTAAGTATCTGTTAACCACTTATGATACTTTCCTTTAGCATTCTTAGGCTTACCATTCAGGTCATATAATTCTAACCAAGCTTTGTTTAGGAACTTATTACTTGGTTCCGTTAACTCACCCATATAGACTAGTTGGCCCGTAGCTGGATCTGTATATGCTACACTTGAGTACCAGTTATCATACTCATCTTGTGTAATAATTCTAGCATTGAGCTCTCTTTGCTTACCATTAAGTATCTGTTGAATCTCACTAGCTGACTTTGGCTGGGTATTCTCTTTAAACCAATCTCTTCTAGCAGCTTGTCTTATTCTATATGCATCAAGTTCAGGTGGGGATGGGTTATCAGATAGTACAAATGCTTGTGGTAAATTCTGTCTTTCAGCAAAGTACTTAGACATATCATATTTTTGTACATAAGATACTCTATCTTCATATTGAATCTCACCTGCTATTCTTATCACCCTTCCAACAGCATCTCTTTGTGGTATTCTAATTGTCTCATACAGACCTCTGTTAAGCTCAGCAGGATTATCTCTATTACCACCAACAGCACTTACGTATTCTTCAAATACTTTAGCAGCCTCTTGCTCAAGTTGTATATTCTTGATTCTGGCATTATCCATTTCTGTCTTTATAGCTTTTGCAAAGATTGAGAGAACCGGATCTGCAGCACTAATCATTGCCCCTGTTAGATATTCAAAGCCTGACATATCTCCAGAGATCTCACGTAGATATCTTACAAGACTCTCCTTAGTTAGATTAAAGCCCTTTACTTTACTAAGTCTGTCTCTAAGTTTGGTTAGTTCTTTTTCCCTTACTTCATCAGATATTCTAGTATTAGCTTCTACTCTTGCAATATCAGCTTCAAGTGATTTTACTTCTTCACCAAGACCTTCTCTGGCTTCAGACTTATATGTCATTAACCAGTCAGCAATTAAAGGTATACCATATTGTGATACCTGTTGCTTGATCTGATTTCTTACACTAATAGCATAAGTAAGCTTTTGTTGTGGAGATTTAATTCCTGCAGCTTCTTGTTCCTCCGGGGACAGATCACTGGTAAAGTGCTCAAAGACATCTTCTTTGGATATCTCATCAAGTAGTTCATATCTGTTAGCAAAGTCATAGAATGCAATGAGCTGATCTATTGCAGCCTTACCTGACTGCTGGTTGATGGACTTTACAAATGATTTGAACTGTTTCTCTGCAACGATAGCTTTATCATAAACGTCATCCACAAAGAGCATAATAGATTGTACACCTTTTACATCACGGACTTGTTCTACTAGTCTTTTGATTTCATTCTTAGTTCTTTCATAGTTCTGAACTTTTTTTCTCTGTAGTACAGCAAGCTTAGCTTCTAAGTTTAGAATTACATCATTTACTAGATCTTCAATAGGTGTTGTAGCCTTGTCAGCTTCAGTAACTTTATCTTCTTCTTCTGCCTCCGGATAATAGTTGAGATCATCACGGTCACCAAAACCTTCTCTATACCATTCTTGTTCAGCCAGTGCTTCATTACCATTGTTCTTGATTACAAGGTCCTTCCACTCCTGGCTGTTTTTATTTATGCACTTCTTAATTGACATGATTTAGCAAGTATATTTTCTAATTATTTCTTCAATCCTTTCAACTTCACTCATAGTAGTAGCATTCTTGATGTCTTCCATTAACTGGAATATATTATACCCATCTTCTGCCATTGCAAGATCTAGACTCATTAGGTTTATCATTTCTTTGATATCTCTAATTGACTGCTTCTTTCTTTCTTCTGTTACAGGTACAACTACTTCAGGAACTCTCTCAACTTTTCCAGTTCTGAGATCCATGTTTCTAAGATACATAGTTTTTCCATCAGGACTGACAAGATCATACAGATTGTTATCATTTAGTAAGTATCTTCTACCATTAGATGAATTGAATTCTTTAGGGAAAACACCATTATTCTCCTCTAAATATGTATTGAATTCAGTAATTTCTGGATTTGCTTCAGGTGAAACAGAACCTTCAGAAACACTTCTAACACTATTTACCGGCTCTACTTGGTAGACCTGTCTAGCCTGACCTTTATTCATGAAGCTAGCACTAAGAAGATTGTTCTTCTTAAAATCAGCAGCACTCTTAAATCCTTCTGATTTAGCAAATTGATCTAGAGTTCTATTTGTTTTAGAACCGGTCTCCTTATTTGTAATAGTAACAATATCTGTTTTATTATTTACTGTAGCCTCACCAAGGTACTTAACTTTTACAATAGCACCATTGTCCATAGTATAGAACTCAGAATCTGTAGATAGAGCATTAATTCTATTAGTCATGGTCTTAGTACCATTCATAATCTTCTTGATATCTGACTCTGCAAGTGTAAGCCTAGGATATGTGTTCTCTTTTTTCTCTTGTGCACTAAAGTCTAGTCCAAATAGTAATGGTTGATTAAAGTTATAGTTTGTTAAATCAACTAAATAACCTCCAGTACTTCCTTTTAGACCATCAATCTTTGGTTGGTACTGGAGTGATACACCCGGTACTTTACTTAACATAGTGTAAATAGCACCAACAGAAATTGGTGAACCTTGTGTTAATTGAACTTGTCTTTTTATTATATCATCATTAGTCTGCGGATTCTTTTTGGCTTCAGTTAGTGCTTTTAGAGCAAAGTCCATTTCATCTTGTGGAATTGGATCACCAGTTACACGATCTTTTTCTACAACAATATTGTAGTCATTCATCTTTAAAGTAAGTTGCTCATCATATGCTAGTTTATATTTGATCATGTCAACTTCTTCTCTTGAGTACTTAACCTCTTCAGGACCAGCATAGATTTGTGCTGTTCTTGGATTTGCTTGGGTTAACATAGTTGCATCAGAACCAGTAAAGAATAGAGGAGTCTCCTTACCATATTGTTTAATGTGTGTCTGGAGTACTTGATGAATTAGTGGCATGAAATACTGTAACTCAACATTTAAAAGTTTTTCAAGATCTGTTTTAGCAGCTTCAATAGCTTCAGTTTGATTTTCACTTAGTTCAGTTGCTCTTTTTATTAGCTCTTCTGAGTCAGCTTTTAAACTATCAAGGCGCCATGCCCCATAATTACTATCATAATCTTGTGCCATTCTCTCATTAAGAGCTATTGCAGATGCTTCATCTCTTAGTCTTACAAGTTCATTATAGTTGTAGTTAATATTATTTACTAATACATTGTACTCATCTCTTGTAAGCTTAAGCATTCTCTCAACAAAGTATGCTTTATTTCTATTTGCAATATTAGATAGTACAAATTGCTTCTTGTTTGCAATATCTTTGTTAAGTGAATTAGTAATAGCATTTGGTAGTACAACTTTTAAGAAGTAGTTAACAGAAGTATTAAGCTGGGTTCTATTTGTTCTTGGTTGATATTGTGGTTTAATAACACCACCATATTGTTGGGAGAACATTGTATCAAATTCTGCGCGGTTAAAAGCAGGGAACTTCTTTTGTATTTTTGAGAACATATCTTTATAGACTTGTTCTGGAAACTGAAAGCTTTGTCTATTATTACCAGTAGTTCTATTAGCATCTTCTATGGCTTTCTTTATCATCTGTTTATCATCTTCTGATAGGAACTGTTCAAAACCACCAGTAGATCTAATGCTGTTTACTATTCTAGTTTGAGTATATAGACCATCAAGCAGTTCTTGTTGACGTCTTATAGTGTCAGTATACTGAGATGGTTGTTCTAAGTAGATCTGATCATGCTGATAGAGATCTCTAAACTGCTTATAACTAAAATCATCATCTTTTAATCTATTATCAATTACTCTTTGATAGACAGGAGATTTGAATATATTTAGATGTTTAGGATCATTAGATAATATTTCAAACCCACCTGTTGCTACTTGAGCCTCAGCATCTTTCATGACATCTGTCATTTCATCTACATATTTTTGTAGTGGATTTGATAATGTTTTAAGTCTTGATGTACCTTCTCTCAGTGTTTCAATCTGGTCATTTTGGATTTCATGTAATAATACAGCTACCCTTCCAGATTTATCTTGTGGGAATGCAGTTAAACTTGCAAATGCTGAAGGTGCAAGACTAAAGTGTGGAGCTCTCTTATAATATGTATCATTAAATCTTAGAGATATTTTTTGGTGGAGTACTGGGTCACCAGATGGTAATCGTGTATCTTCAAAGGTATTGTATACCATATAGTCCAAGTGATCTAGCTCATTAGCAAAGCCTAGCATGTAATTTGTTTCTAGGAAAACATATGCTTCATTAACAAATTCTTCTGCAGTAATGGACTTTTTATTAGGGTTTTCTGCCTTAATAGCTTCAATTACATTTTGTAGTAATGCAAGTTCCTCCTTCTTTACACCATCTACTTTTAGTTTTTCAGAAAGTGAAATTGGATTCTTCTTGTACTTGGTTAGTATCTGAGGAATTGCTTTTAGTGTAGGTGTAATTGTTTGATAATCTCTTGCAGTTTCTAGATCTTTTCTTTCTTCTGGAGTTAGTTTCTTTGTTAAGCTTAAACTGCTACCAGTTGCAAACCTACTCTCTACATTTTGTAAGTACATTGGAATACTAGGCATTCCTTTATCATAGATACTATATAGTTTATTAAGGGTCTTTCTTAGATACCTTGTTTTTCTCTTATATGTTTTATTGAGAAGTCTATCTACAAACTTTTTCTGATCTTCTATCTGTTGGATTACTTGTTTAGAATCTTGAGCATAATTAGTATTAGCATATACCCAACTATCAAGTTCTTCTATTGTAGAGAACAGTGGTGAGTCTGCTACAGCAAAGAGGTTGTTACCTTCCTCATCTGTTGTGATCAACAAGTTATCTTGGAAGTATGCGTAGTCAACAGGATCTATAGAAGCTTCAGTTATTGCTGTATCAGGGAATGCTTGATTACTTAGCTCAAGATATTCTTCCCACGTCATTAGATCAGATAGATCTGAGCTTAATATCTTAATAGCAGCAACTTCAAATATATCTTCTTTGGTTTCATTTTGTTTATAGATACCAAGTACTCTCTTAATAAAGTTAATAAACCTAGTAAAGAAAGAATTATCCTCTGGAGTGCTCTCTCTAGTTTCTACTCTCTTGATTGCAGCAGCAATTAACTGACCAATAGACTCCTCGGTAAGATCTTCTGGACTACTAACTAGATTACCGTATTGGGTTCTGTATAGTTCATTATTCTTAACTGATGTTTCATGAGCATCCCATAGAGCCTTCTTAAGTGGACTATCAGCTTTTAACAATCTGTACCAGAAGTGAGCTGCCTCTTCAGGAAGTTTGTTCCATGCAAGAGGTCTCTTTTCAAATTGGTCTATGATGTCTACTGTACCCTGCATGAAGTTGGCTACAGCAAGTGCATTATCTACAACAGAACCATTAGCAGATAGAATTTCTGGAACAAGTCTCTGCTCAATACCAACAGCATCAAGGAAATTAGATACTTGATTAAGTGTACCTGTTTGGAACTCAAGGTTTTGTTGGTTAGATATATCCAGACCAAACAGTTCATCACTAGCAGTACTATTGATATTGGAGAATCTAGACTTGAAGCTACTTTCACTTGATATATCAACTCCCGATATGTTTCTAAACTTCCAGCCCTTAGGTGCAAGAACAATTGTAGGTAAGCCTAATCTTATTCCAGCTTTTGCACCAGCTTCATCAAAACCAGTCTGACCACCACTTCTTACAGACTCAATCTTGTTATTTAGTCTAGGTGATTCTGTAACAGCTTTTAGAAGTCCGTATGTGAAATTGTCTATTTGAGCTTGAGTATATTTACCCCTCATTGTATAGATACCATTTCCAGCAATGTTCAGAGTTTTTGCATTGACAGAATTCAACATATCTACTATCCTATTTACTCTCTCAGCTGTAACTTCTATAGAACTAGCATCAATAGGAATGTACATTTTATTTTGAGCTAGCACAGAAGACTTAGTCAACTTTTCTCCAGCACTATTAAAATCAGTAGCTAGTGCTATAGTAGCATCAGCAGATGCATTTATTCTAGTTCTTGCAGAATAACCTGTATTTTGATCTTCTTGGAAGTCAATCTGATTTGTAGGTGTAACAGGTTGAGTTTGTTGACCAACTGTACCTACAATTTCTTCTGGATCAAATGATGGCTCAATATTAGTTCTTACATTAGAAGGATTGTTAATTTGTACCGGAGTAAGTAAATAGTTCTTAAATAACTTACGGTTGTTCTCAACAGATACCAGCTTATCAAATATTAGATTAAGAGTATCTTGAGTCCAGTAGTTTAGTTTAAATAAATCTCCAGCATTTCTAGTGGCTGCAATAACAGTTTCTTGTGGTACTACTAGCTCTAATCCAAATGGAGTAGTTCCATTACCATGTTGATACACTGCTATTTTTGGAAGAAGACTGAAGATAGCACTAATTCTGTTATTAGCATCTCCCCTAACTTTCTGAATTCTTGGGTTACCAAGTGCTCTGATATTAGCAGCATACTGACTCTTAGTACTACCATCTACTACATCTCTGTCATTTAGAGTTAGAAGATAACTATCTCTAGAAGCTCTAGCGGACAGTTGTTCTAATACAGGATACTCAGATCTAAGACCAGGAAACTCATCAACAAGATCAAGTACCATTTTGGTATATGAGTATTCAGTATTTTTAGTGAGAGCACTTGGATTGTATACAGTCATTAGAGATACTTGGTTTAGTTGTAAACCAGTTAGACCCTGAGTCTTTTGGTATGCTCTTTCTAAAACGTATCTGATGTACTGCTCTTCTGTAGTAAATGGATCTTCAGTAATATTAAATGGTTTTAGACCATCTCTATTTTTGTAAGCTGTGCCAGCCTCTGAATTAGCTAGATAAGCTTTTTCTCTGTAGTCTCTCTTGATGTTATCAAGGTTTATGATGAACCCTTTATCTGTATAGATAGCATCATTATCTAATGCTTTATTGTTAGTAACATTTGCATCACGATAAGTTTCTGGTACAGAAATAATATTACCCCTTGCATCTACAAAATTTGATAAGTAGTTCTGGTATATAAAGTTTACTATAGCATCTTTATAAGCATCAATGAAAGCTACAACACCATCTGTCCCAATACCAAAAGATGATATATCTCTAGTGGCAATAATTTCTTTAATAGCATTATTGGTAATACTGTTGTTAATGAGATCCATCATTGGAGCAGCAACATCAGTGATGATGCTCTTGTCAAAGAGTGAGCTTACAATACTTTGCTTGAATAGCCTTTCCTTAGTTACTTGATCAATCTTACTATTCTCATCTAAGAGATCTCTGTTTACATCATCTAGATATACCTGTTGGAAGTTACTATAGGTTTTTGTATCTGGTTTTAGGAGTCTCTTCATTGCAGATAGACCCATGAGTTGTTTTTGGATCTCATAGAAATGTAAGAACATACCCATCTGAGCTATAATCTGCTCATTGTTAAGATCATTTACATTCTTTTTACCTTCAATGATATCCTGCATCATGTCTACTGAGAAGTTACCATCTACTCTTTCAGCTTTCTTTATAGCAAAATCAGCTGCATTATAGTATAGTTGGTTTCTTAGGTCTGGTGCAAAATAGATATCAGCTTTTGATGGTCCACCTTTTTCCGGATATATTCTCATTATTTCAAAAGGATTAATATTTCCTCTCTGGATTTCTAGTGCAAGTTGTCTCTTCTTAACCTTAGTCATCACTGGTTTTGGCTGCTCTCTAAAGTCATCCACTGGTCTAAACTCAACATTGAATTCAATATCAGGTCTCACACCATCCATGATAGCATATAAATATCTTGCAGTATATTTATTTACTACATCTCTAGCAGATTGGAACTTAGTGAACTGTGATGCACTTGGTGCTATTCCTAAAATTGCACCATAGTCACCACCAATAAGTCTTTGCTGTTCTGCAAATTCACGGATCATTGGTTGTGATACAAAGTATGCTGCATCTCTTACAGGTACACCAGCTTTAATTAAGTATAGAAATGTTGGAGCAATCTCATAGTTACCTTGGATATAGAAGATCCACTCGTCTTTTTCTACATCTACCCAACCATTCATACCTTGAGAATATACATCAGCAATCTTATCAATACCATCAGCGGTATCAGTATCTGATATAGAAATGTGATCTCCAATTTTATTGTGACGGAGATTCAGTCTCATATTATACTCAGCAGGGTTCTTAGTATCTACAACATATCTACCATTTACATATTTGGTAGCTTTATATGTCAGTGGCATTTTACCACCAGCAGCATCAAACATTGGACTTAGTTTGTTTTCAATAGCTGCAATACCAAGTACTGCTTTACCAACTAAATTCTCCTCATGTTTGGCTAAATTGTATAGTGGCTCTAATGTAGTAGTAGGGCTAAGTATCTTTTTGTCACCCTTCATGTTAATCTCACCATTTTGTTTGGTGAACTTATCATAAGTACTAACATCATCCTGCAGTTTATCAGCAAGATCTTTTAGTATATAGGTATCATTAGGTCTAACTAGTGGAGCATAGTTTTCAGGTAGCTCAAGGATAGATCTAATACTATCAATAAATTGATTTTGTGTAGCAAACTTCTGTTGTTCAATAAACTTCTTTCTAGCTTTCTTATCCTTAATCTTATTTGCTTCTGCCATGAAGTCTTTATTACTAGCAGGAGCTTTATATAGATTACCATTCTTATCAATGTTAGGGAAGAATGTGGTAAGTTTATCAACGTCAAAGTCACCACCAGACTTAGCAACAATCTCTGTTGGTAGCATAATTAGGTTACCTGCTGCTGGATCTAAGAACTCATATACTTCCATGAACTCCATAGAGTTAAGACCCTGTACAGGAATACGTACAGCAGCCATAGTGATCTTCTTTCTGTTATCTTCAGTATCTAACCACTTTTCATTCTTGATCATCTCATTGAGTCTTTGTCTAGTCTCAATAGGTTTACCATCAATGTGTTTTAGATTCAGTAAGTTTTCAAAGTCACCCTGTAAAGCAATAGCAACTTTCATTGCATTGGTTTTACCATCCTCACCAGGGTGGTAGAATGGAAGGTTATTAGTTCCTAGAAACTTCTTTCTCTCAGCATCAGTTGGTTTTTCAAATCTTGGTCCACCTGTAATTAGACCATTACTGAATGTGCTGGCTACTTGTACAAGAGGTTCACCTTTGACATACTGTCTTACAAATCTCTTTTCTACAATAGATAGAATAGTTTTTTCAATAGTTTTTCTATCTATAAAGTATGATAGATCACCCTTAAGTGTTCCATCACTATTTGTTTGAAGTTGTCTAAGTAAGTGATCTGGATAGTCTTTTCTTTCTAAGTTCTCTCTGATTAGTTTTAAAAACTTATCAGGTTTACCTACAAGCTTGTTACCGTCTTTATTATACTCAATCTCATTTAGTAGTTCATACTTAAGGAGATCAGTATAGAAGTCTACAGTCTCCTTATACTCATTTACAATTGGTGCATAATCTTTATTAACCAGCTGACCTTGTTGATATAAACCACTAGTAATTAGGGCTCTCAACTGTGTAGAGAATACAGTCTCACCCTTGTACTTACTATTTACAGAAGCAGCTTCTTTTAGAAATCCTGCATGTATCGTGTTTACTGTAAACTTGATGTTCTTTTTAACAATAGTTTGAGCAGCATCTTCAAATACTATATCGGCTTTACTACCAGTAGGTGCAATATGACCTACTTTAGAACCAGACTCAAATGTAGCATAATGTACATTTTCCGTCATCATCTGTTTGTGAAGTGACTCAAAATCAGTTCCCTTAATCATACTTGGAATTAGAGGCATAAGTGCAAACTTGTGCATTGCAGTTACAGGGAGTACTGTGCCTTCAACAAAACCAAAGTTCTGTAATTTATAAACCGGGAACATCTCAATAATCTCAGATGCTTTTACATCTTCTTTATTTACAATTCTCTGGTATAGATTTTCTTGTGGGTCAGACCATTTATTCTGTAATACCTTAAGCATTCTATATGCATCAAAGGTAATGTATCCTTGACCATCTGCTTCTTTAAGTTCGTCAGCAGAATATTTAGCTACTTCCTTTTCAACACGTTCTTTAATAAGAGCTTCTTTATTTGGAATGTTTCTGTTCTTATATCTTCTTTCATAATCAGCAGTAAGACCCTTACGGATTACATCAGCATAAATACTCTCTCTCTGTACTTCCTGCATAATAGCAGTATTAACATAACCCTTATACATAATAGGAGCCATGTTCTCACTTGCTGCATATGAAGTTTCTCCAAGATACTGACTGAATGTTTGTGCATCTAAATCACTTCTAACTCTAGGTCCATTTGATATGAGACCTGAAATTCTTTTATGTAGTTCTTGTTTCTTATGATCATACTGAGCAATGTCACCCAAGAATAGGATACTAGTCTCCATATTATGGATCCAGTAGTTGTACATGAAAGCTTTTACTAATGTTTTTTCTCTTTGCTCATTGGTTAGATTATCAAACTTTAATCTATCCATGAGTGTTTTGTCAACAAATGGAGCTTGTTTTAAATAGTTATAGAGCTCATTTGTCTTGTTAGTAAAGTATCCCTTGATCTCAGCCTTTATCTTCTTTGCTAGTTCAGGATCTGTTTTAAGATAGTCTTGTAATTTAACTCCAGGACTCTTAACCTTTTCTAGGATTTCATTTTGAGTATTTTCAGTTAGTATACCATCAAAGTAGACAAATGATTCACCAAAGGTTTTACCATTTTTAAACTCTCTGTTATAGCCAACATAGTTCTTAGCTTCAGGACTCTCATTGTAAATGTTAATTCTCTTGAGCTCAGAAGATAAATATGGAATCATAATGGTCTCTATAGTATCAGCTTCACCGGCTGTATTTGGTAGAAGAGACTCAATATCAACATAGAGATGTGCATCTTTTTTATTTATAGCACTTGTAGCTATACCACCATCTATTTTCCAACCAAAAGATGAGTTCTTGGATCCAGGGCGCATTAGTTCTACTCTACCAGTCTTTAAGAACGTGTGCATCTCTTGGATGAACTTACCTCTCTTATCTAAAGATGTAGTATTTGAACCTGTGATAGCACCATCTCTAATAGAACCATTTTGACCAATTATAGTATTAATTGTTTGAGTACCAGAAATTGTCTCAACCATAACAGATCTATTAGGTCTCTTTGTATTATCTGGTAAGAACATTGATCTTATTGCAAGTGATGACTCTGCAAATGGGTTTATAGAGGGATCAAGATGCTTTGCAGTTGAACCAAAACGGTACATATCAGTTCTACCATTAGCGGTATTTATAGCATCAGCAATAACTGTTAGTGAACTATCATTAACATGTTCATTAACCCTATTCTTTTCAGGATTCTGTACTGAGAATGTAGAAGCAGTTGAACCAAATTTATTCTGTAGAGTTACAATTCTATCAATCTGGGTACTTTGTTTAGATCCTTTTTTAAATACAAAACTATCCTTCAGACCTATTACTCCAGGATCTATACCATTCCTGAGTGCAGTAATTGGATTTCTCATAAAATTATTAAGAATCCTTCTTGCTCCATCAGACATTGATCCAGCTTTCTGAGCATTATTTAGATCTTTAATTGTATCAAATATGTAACTAACACCAAAATATTTGGCATTATTGGGATCAGATAGTTCTTGTTTGATCTTACCAAGGTCATCTAAGTTGAAGCCCATAGCATTTAAGAACAAGAACTCACTGCCTGTTTTGAAGTTACCAGACCTATCTGAAAACTGTTCAATGATTTTATCAAGTTTTAGAATAGTATTGTTGTCAGCATCTCTTCTAGTAAATGCACTATCTAGTCTTGCTGCAAAACTAGCCTCAAACTTACGGATGGTATTACTAATATCAGTAGATGCATTAGTTACTTCTACTCCACTTGTTTCAGATCTAGTTATCTTTTTGTTTCCTTTATTATCAATCTCTTCATACTGATTTCTAAACACAGTAAGTTGCATGTATGGCACACGTGGTAAACTAAACACAGACCAGAAGGATGTAACAATCCCAAATGATCTCATCTTGTTACCTATTGTACCCTCTGCACCAATTGATTCTGGATTCGGAAGTCTAAACTTAATAAGTTGTTCTAGTTCAGGATATGTAGCAATAGCATCTTGAATGTTCTTGTACATCTGTCTAGGATCCTTAGTACTATTTGTTGCTCTTACAACAGCATTCCAGACCTTTTTGTAATTTGCAAGTTTCTTATAACCAAGTTTATTGTACTCATAGATTGGTTTTCCTCTAGAGTCTCTTGTAACTGCAAACAAACTTTTTAGAATATAGACTACTTCTTTATCTACAATCTCTAGCAAATTTACATCAGCACCCTTATCAAATTTCTGAGACTTAGTTGCATCTAATTGAGCATCTTCATCTTGAGTATCATTTTCTGGATCAGTTTCTTGAATCTTTACTTTTTTGGTCATTATATTAAATGAAGACTTCTCTTCAAAGTATTTAATAACCTTATCCCAGTTGTCTCTTGCCGCTTGTAAAACTCTTAGATTGTCTAAGAGAGCAGCCTGATCATAGTCAACTTCAAAAGCACCTACTGTTCTATCTGGAAAGAGCTCAATATCTGTAAAAGAAGTATCATCATCTTTTTCATATGCATCAAATTGGGCTTGAGCTTCTTCTAATGAATTTACAACAATGATGTCAACTGCATCTTTGTCTTTGGACTTAATAGTCTTATGACTATAGTAGTCACCTATAATCTCAATAGTACCTTTGTATAGTTCACCTTTAATTCTTTCACCACTCTTGGTATCTAAATTAAGATTACTAAAGTCTTCAACCTGACCTTTTAAGAAGATATACTTATCATCTCCCTCTTTACTCCTAATAATAGCAACAGCATTATCTTCAAGGTTCTGAAGTGTTTCAAATGAGTTAAAAGATTTAGCTGGCTTTACATTAAGTTGACCTTGTATGTTTTCAATATCTTTTAGAAATCTCTTTCTTGCAAAATCAAAGAACTGGCTCTTATTATTCTCATTACTAATAATAGATATTGCTGCATCTAGAGCTCCCTTTTTCTCAAATGTATTGTCAACAACTGTTGATAGCAGTGAGTCTAGTGATTCAATAACAAGAGCAGAGTCAATCTCATCAAGAGCATCTTCTTGATTATTGTTGACTTGTTCTATACCACGGTTTAGCTCATCAAGTGCAACATTAGTAATTAATGGTGTATAGTTATTGAGCAGTGCTGGATTCTTAGATGCAAAGTATAAGTTTTGGAATAGCTCACCTGCAACACCTTCTGTTGCAAGTTCTTCACCCCTAATTAAATCAGCTGTAGAAGGTGTAATTCTAAATAACTTTTTGAGGAAGTTAAGTATTCTTCTAAAGAGTGTATTTCTTTTTGGTTGACCCTTAATTACTTTTGGATTAAGCGCATAAGATCTAAAATCTTCAGCTAACATTTCTTCTACTTCTCTTGCAGAGAGATTAGCATATTCAGGTTTTAGTTTTCTTACTTCATTATATAATGCAGTCTTCTCTTCTTTTGTTAGGAACAACTGAGAGAATACGTGCCATGCCTCATGATATGCGTCTACCATTGTGCCGCCTGTGGTTGGATTGATTAAGATAGCACCCATTTTACCGTCAAGGTCAAGGTTCATATCAGTAATTAATCTTGCACCAGCTGCAACAAACTTACCGTATACATTAGAGTTTACAATGTTAGCTGCAGGGAATAGTCTAATATATTTACTAAGTGGAGAGTTTTTCCACCACTTGATTGCATTTTCTACTTGTGCTGCAGTTACACCATTTGGTAGGCTAGCTGATCTGTCTAGTTCAAAATTATCAATTAGGTCACTTATATCTGTTGAATCCTCAGGTTGATTAGTATATGGTGGATTAGTAATATTTACATCACCAGCTTTAGCCTGATCCTCTGTTACAGTTTTGCTAAATGGTTCTACTGATTCTACAGCTTCATCTTCAGCTGCTCTCTCTGCAGTTACAGTTTGAACAGGAATAGGTTCTCTTCTAGGTTCATTAGCACTAAAATCTCTTTCAGCAAGAGACCCCATATCATAAATTCTACCCTCTACTTCAGTATATGCTTTTACAGTATCTTTAAATAAGAAACCATTATCAACTACATCTTTAACTTCAAGATAAACTTTATCACCTACTTGTGCCTTACTGCTTAGGTAGAACTTATGCACTCCCTCTTGACCATCTATTCTTACATCTAATGTATAGGTTGGTATTTTATCTTTAGTTTGTGTTTCTCTAACTTCTACTACTTCTCCAGTAATACTTTTTGGATCAGCAAATAAAATTGCTTCAACCATCTTGTCTTTAAACTTACGGACTTCAGATCTATTATCTACTTCTTCAGATTGATCATTTGTAATTTCACCTAGTACTCCAGTTGGTAGACCAAATTTAACATAGGCATTGAATAATGGAACACCTTTTTTACCTAATATTATTTCTCCATCTTGTTGTCTCAAGAAGTCTATATAGTTTTTCTCTACACGCTCCCCATCTACATAGTCCATATAGGTACCCTTACTTAATAGGGGCTGACTGTAATCAAACTTGGCTGCATAGTATTTTCCTGACTCAGAGGTCTTACCATTCATGAGAATTTCAAAGATCTTCTTCTTATTACTTTCTTTTAGATTCTTATCTTCTAGATTGAGTGTTGTGGATGGATTGACTTTTGAGTCACTTAATTCAACCTGTTTTCCTGTAAAAGCAAAGTACTTAAATGTAATCACATTAGTATCCCTATCAAAGTATACCTGATGTCTTCTAGTTGAATTGGGAATGTCTACTATCTCCTTTGCATAGAACTGACTATACCAGTCAAACTTTTGTGTAGGAGTTAGTTCATCTGAAGTTAGTACTTCAGCAATCTTGGTAGCTAAATCTGATTTGATATCAGATCTATCTAGTTGTACTATTGTACCATTACCCAACTTTATAATAGTCTCACCACTACCAAAACCATAAGAAGGTTTATCTAGAGTTTGTATGTTACCAATAATTAGTTCACTAAGTGTTTTCCCATTAGATTCTCTTGCATAGAATGATTCAAGCTGATTTATCTTTAGGTTCTTGATACTAGTATTAGATACACCCTCACTAGCTCCAGTAATTGGTAGAATGAACTTCTCACCCTTAATTAACTTTTGTCTTAGATCATATAGTTGTTTAGCCTCTGCTTGTTGTTCTGCTTCAATTTCTGCAGCAAATTGCTGTATGGTCTTACCAGTTTTTGCTTTGAATTCAACAGGGGTTGAGTACCCCATTTCTTTCATGCGTAGTCTAGCTTCTTCTGCTGGTAAGATAATTTTATTTTCTATACCATACATATTAGTAACTACATACTTACCACTACTATCTCGTCTTACTTCTCTAAGAGTCTGATAAGCATACTTACCATTTTCTTTTGTAGTAATATTACCATCCTCATCAAAGTAAAGTGGTCTGCCTTGTTTATCTGAGATAACAAGCATGAACACCTCACTTGGTAGGGTTACTTTTCCTGTACCCGTACCCTGGGCCTCAATAGAATTCATTCTAATTAGAAGATCAGATGTTTCTTTTGTCATCTGAGCATCTGGCATTCTATTTAATGCAATTGGAACAAGAGTAATTTCTTGTCCCTGGTATATAGGATTACCTAGAGTTGTATCAAACTGAAAAGTAGTTCTATGTATTCTAGAGATTGTATTGTAAATTCTTGTCTTATCTCTGTCAAGTCTTTCTACAGTAGTTTGTGTTTTCTTTGTTGGATCTAGAGTTATGAATTCCTGACCTGTTCCAGAAAAAATTGTTCTACTTTTTAGTTCAATCTCTTCAATCTCAGCATCCGGATCAATTGGATCTGATGTAGTTCCTACAGGATTGTTTGCTTTATAATTAGCCTCTGCAGCTAGCTCCTCAGGAGTAAGTGGTGCTAAACCTAAATACTTTTCAATAGCAGATAAACCTGTATCAACATTTCTAAAAGCTCTTGTAATTTGTCTTAGTTCTTCAATGGGCATATTCAAACTAAGTTCACCACCTAGTTGTGCTTCTACACTACCTATAATATATGGTATTTGTTGAATATACTGTATTGCTGCATCTCTTCCCTGTGCTTTTTCAAAACCATTGTACATATAATTTATGTACTGGTTTACATCAAAAGTTTCTCCGGCAGGAGTAGTAAGCATCTTTTTATAGACAGCATCTAAAAGTTTGATAATATTATCACGACCAAGGGTACAAGTAATTGCCATTGATTAACAAATTTTTGAATTAAACACATCACTTTCTAGATCTTCAATCTTAGCATCTTTGATTCTATCTTCAACATTATTTATTTCTGTTTTGATAACCTCCTGCGTTAGATCAGAACTTTCTTTTAGTACTGCTTTAGTATCATCAGTTTGTTTTACCACTGGTGCTTGGGGTTTGATTGCTGTGCTCATTTCTGTTTGAGAAGTTAATTGATTGAAAGTAATAAAGATACTGCTTTTGCCATTGATTCTGCTAACATTTATTCCTTTATCTGTAATAGATGTAATAGTAATTGGGTCACCTGGAAGTGCCCAGAACCTACCATTATTGTCTGTCATGGGTTGTGTCACAACTCTATTAGCATATTGTTCTTTTGGAATACCGTTCTTTATAATATACTCAATTTCTGCTTTAGGTAATAGATTAATTGTAGAATCACTATAGCCCATTAGGTTTAACTGATTTCTAAGATCTTTTTGTATACTAGTTACAACTTTGATTCCTGTAGCAGCTTGTGGACTACTTTGTACTTGTTGTGAAGTAGATTGTTGTTCAACAAGAACTGCAGTAGCACCAACAGCATCCTGCGGAGTAATCTCTACACCAGATAGTACATCAATAGTTCTTGTACTATTTCCCCCCGCATCATAGTCTAATGCAATTGGTAATACAGCAAGTGTTCTAGCTTTAAGACCATGAGTATTGTTTAGTAGGATTCTATATAATGATAACTGTTCTGTATGCTGTTCACGTTTAGATTTACCAAACCTCTTAGATTCATATTTAACTAGGTTCTCACCTTCATATGTTTCAGCAAACTGATTACCTCTCATTGTTTTGATGTCATAGATTCTCACATCACCATTTCTATCAAAGGTTAATAAATCTACAGTACCTGCAATACCAAGTTCATCATTGTATAGTACAACATTATTAGCTAAAACTATTTCTCCTCTTGCATCAAGAGAGGCTTTAATAGTCTCTAGTCTGGCTTTGAGTTTTTCTATTTCTTCAACTGGAGCAAATGTATACTTACTAGTATCTTTTAGTTTACCAGCAAAGAAGTCTCTAATATAATCATCAATAGCATTACCGAGAGTAGTAGAACTTGCAAGTAATAGTTTATTATTAATGTCTTTATCACTATAACCTAGATCTTTAAGTCTTCTTGTATAGTCTTCCATAGACTCAGTTTCCAACTTAGGATCTTTGATCTCATCTTCTTTAGTGTAACTGGTAACCCGCATATACTCTTTACCAGTTCTGGTATTAATATACTTGGTACCATCTTCAGTCAGTTTAATGAAGGATGCATTTTTAAGAACTTCTCTGATAGTACTTCTTACAGAATCAAGTTTTTGTTCTTGTGCTGTAAGTGGTCTACCTGCTTTTTCACTTAGTGCTTGATCTAGATCAGCAATGTCAGCAAGGGAGAATGTAGAAATAATAGTTTTTTCTTCTTCATCTTCAAATACCTGTTCAACAGTTTGTGCCCTTACTTCAGTAGGAACTGGACTCTTAACGTCTCCGCTACTAATTGGTTCTCTAATAATATCTCCAGCAACCGGTTCAAGTAGATCATATAGATATCTAAGTTGATCTTGATACTTCTGTAGAGCTGCTTCTAGCTCCATCATTCTATTTGTCTCTTGTTCTCTAACCTCATCTATGAACTCTACATTGTCCATAGTAGTATTGATATCTCTTTCTAGCTGGTTGACCTGTCTGCTAAGTTCTGCAAAGCCCTCTACCTTCATTTTACTGATGTCATCAGTAGCACGAATTAGTTCACCTAGATTAGCAGAAACTTCTTCATATCCAGTATTCTTTTTAAGTTTAGAAAGTGCAGAGTTTTGTTTTTTCCAGATACCTAGATACTCTTTTAAGTACTCTGTAGATCTTGCAATAGCATTTCTAAGAATCTCAATTAGTCTCTGGATTGTACCCATCTTCTTCTCAATCTTCTTGATCTTATTGCGGATATCAGTTTTAGTAAATAGATCAAACTTAGGGTCAGCTAATAGGTTTCTATAGTAGTCAGCCTGTTTTTTAAGATCTTTTCTAATAGCAGCTAGTTGTTCCTGTTGTTGTTTTAGTTCACGAACTCTATTCATGATATCATTAGCAATAGCAAACTCTCTTCTCAGTTGTTGTTTATAAAGACCTGATCTTTCTTTAATCTTACCAGATCTCTTTTTCTGATTAGCTTTAAGTAACTGTGCTGTAGTTTTGTCAAGTTGTTCTATCTTGTTAATCAGATCTTCAACTTGTATACCAGTAAGCTCTACAGTATTATCAAGTAACTGTTGTAGATATTCTAGTGTATCAGCTATCTCAGCCTCTTCTTTTTCAATTAGCTTCTTCTTCTCTTCAACTAGATCTATTCTTCTTTGTAGAGCTTGTTCTGCTAGCTTTTTACGCGTAGCAGTTTCAGCAGCAAGTTGTTCTGCGTCAGAAGAAAATTCTTTCTCGGCAACCTCAGCTTGTTCACCATAAGCTTCTACATCAGCAATGTATCTTCTCAGACGTGCGATGTTGAGCTCATCTATAAGTAGATCTTCTTTCTCTTCATCAGTTAGTTCTTTCTGTGATCTAATAGCATACTGTGATTCTAGATCTGCAAGAATTTCTTTAGCTTGTTCTAGAGTGTACATAGCCATATCCATCTCCTTGCCATTGTAGTCAATGATAGGTGGTATAATACTTATAGCCTGTTCTTCAAGCTTTCTAGCCTGCATTTCTTTATTGTAGTTCTCAATAACTTCTTTGGCTTTTGGATTTGTTCTAACAAACTCTTCAAATTTATTAAGGAGTTCCTCTTCAGTTAGTCTAGAATAAACATCTATTAATGGTTCCCCATTCTCATCTTTGTTAATATAGTTTCCATCCTTATCTTGTTCTGCCACAAAGTCATTAAACTCAACTTGTAGATCTGTATATAAACCTCTATCAATTTGATCAAGTGGTGTATTTACTGTAAACGGTACAAAGTCTTCTGTCTTAACTTGTGGTGTAGATTCTATATCAGCAATAGCATTACGAATAGCTTCTTCTCTTTTCTGAGCATATTTGTTCTTGATCTTCTGTGCTTCAATTGCATCTGCAGGAACTTTTTCAATAGTAAAAATCTTACCATCTATAATATCATATGAAAGTTGTGGTACATCTATTACCTCACCGTTCTTATCATTAAACCTAATTACATCACCATCTCTATAGACTATTAACTCATTTGGTTGCCCATCTACTAGATAGAATGCAGTAAGAGTATCTCCACTCTGTAGTTGACTAGCAACTTCGGATAACTTTACAGTTTCCTTACCAAGCATGTCAAGATCACCTTTCTCTTTTCTCTGTTCTTTTTGTGGTAGTGCAGCTAGTTCTTCTTGTTCCTGAACAGCTAGTTGCATTAGTTCCATACCTAATTTCTCATTAGTATCTTTTCTAGCTTTTGGATTTAGATTTTTTAACTTAACAGCCTCCAAGAATAGCATAGCATATTGATCATATTCTGGACTACCTCTTCTAATGACTATTTTTCTACCATTGTCAAAGAACTCATCCGGGATCTTATTGTTTCTACGGAACTCATAGATGTCATCAGCACTAACATAGACGTTTTTATCAGCTAGTTCATTGAGAAGAGCATTGAGTTCTATGTCACTTAGTTCTTGGTTTACAAGTTCATCATAGTATTGTTTTCTATTCTGATATGCTTGTGTCATCCATGCATAGTTTCTCTCAACATGGTCAAGGAACTCATTTGGATTATATAATAGGTTGATGTATTTGTTTAGAGTAGACACTTCTCTACCTAGTCTATAGTTATCTAGGATATATTTAAATGCGTCATCAGCATTTTTTTCTAAGTACTCATCTTTTCTTACATCAGCAATAGACTTGAGATACTCCTTATATGCGAGTTCTAGATCTGCCTCAGCTCTTGTTGTATTCTGATCATTCTTTTCTTTTATATTGTATCTCTTTTGGAGAATCTCTCTAGTTCTTGATTCTGCTTCTTCTTCATCAAGGACAACACCCTCATCAGATACATTCTTAAACATGCCCTGTTCGCGCATATTAGTAATTGTAGCTTCTAGTTCAGCACTGTCATATCTATAATAGTACTCTACTTTATCTTGTAGGTCCCTCATAGCAGCAAGAACTCTTTCTTTTTTCTTTAGTTCAGCAGCAGGAATTAAACCTTTACTAGATTCAATTTCTGTTTGTAGCATACCAATCTCAGATGTAATTCTATCTGTATCAAACAGAACCATTAGTTCTGTATCAGACATCTTAGACAATGGCTTCTTAGATCTTACTGTTGATGCCATACTGTCCATTCTAAACTTGTGTCTTCTGTGTGTTTGACCTAAGAATATTACATTGTTTCTAGCAGTTGTCCATGCAGATAAATATAGAGCAGCTTTGTTATAAGCTTCAGTACCTTTTTTATAACCTGCTAGATCTATGGGATCTGGATATCTTTCATAGTTTTCCTTGTAATCTGCTTCTATCTCATCTATTCTTTGTAAAACAGAGTCAATCTTAGATAGGGATTTCTTACCAGTCCCCTTTTCAAGTTTAAAGGCATCTTCAAATTCTTGTTCTGTTAGATTTTTATATGATGCAATTTGTTCTTTAAAAGCACCAATAGAGTCTGTCATCATAGCTGTAATAACAGCAGATGTAAAAGCTCTTTCTGAAGCATCTGTTGTAAGCTTTCTAGAACCAGTGGCTTTCATCTTATTTGCATCTTCTTGGATTGCTAGATTTAGAAGCTTTTGGTTTATTACATTTATAGGATCTTTAAACAAGTTGTTATTAAGTGTAGCAGCAAGTTTCTCACCATAGGCATTTTTACCATCAATATACTCTTGATATTTTTCAGGTTTGAACATTTTATTGTAGCTCTTAGATACAAATCCAGGAACCATATTCATACCGCCACCAAAAATACCCATGACAAATCCAGTAGCAAAAGTTTCAAAACCTCTTTCTGTAAATGGATTCTGTTCCCCCCAGGCATCTGAGTAGTAGGAGAACTTATCTCTCATACCAGCTGTTTGTGCAGCTCTAGCAAATAGGTGACTCTTTACAGCTTCACTATTAAACATGTCTACATAGTAGTTCTCTGTTGCCTGAGCAATAGTTTCTTGAGCATTTTCTTGAAGACCTTCTACAAAATTTGCTCTAGTATATCTACCAGCAGCACCTAGTGTTTTTTGTAAGGGTGCTTCTTTAAATGCTTTTATACTTTCTTTCCAACTATTTTGAATGTACTTAGCTTCAGCTTGTATAGCTTTACCACCTGCAATTTTAGTTGACTCAATTACCATTCTACCCTCTGCTAGACGCATGAGTTCTTCTGTCTTACCTTCAAGTAGTCTACCAAACCCACCTTTTGGTTTTAAGATATTACCAAAGGTTAGGTTATTTGATACATACACAAGACCGGTATTCCACCCAATAGTTTCTTTAGATGCTTCTTTTGACATCTTACGCATCTTGTAGTCCTCTTCATCAGAAGGGGCTTTACCATTCTTGTCCCAGTATTCATTGTAGAGTCTATCATACATGTTGTTCTCTACAAGAGCACCTTCAAGTCTACCTTCAGAGAAAGCAGCATTTAGATTTCTAACATCTGCATAAAAGCCACCGGCAGTTTTAGATAGTTTTGCTAGGCCTGTTAGGTTATCAAACTTACCTATCTTAGATACATTACTGATAGCATCAAAAGTATTACTAAGTGGGTTCCAAAATCTACCTGTTGGGGTATTAGCAGCCTTCCAAAAATTTCTAGCTGCTTCTGTATTCTTCAAACTTGTCAAAGATTTACCAAGTACATTAGCAAATCTATCCATGTAAAAGGCTTGTGAGAATCCCTTTCCTATTCTTGATAGGTTACTTGCTGTTCTTGCAGCAGCAACACCTCCGGCAGCACCACCAGTTACTCCTGTTAGTGCACCAAGAACAAGTTCTTCAGCCATGACTTCACCAATGATACCAGCAGTGTATCCGAAGTTCATTAGTGCATTATTGAAGAATGAACCAACCCCACCTCTAGAAGAGTAACCAATTGATGTAGCTTCTTCATATGCTTTTGCTTCTTGTAGATCTCCACCAAAGTCACCACCAATTGCTTTTAGTAAGCTCTTAGGACCTGATACAAGACCTAAACCAGCTAATGGAAGAAAGGAATAGTTGACCATTCTTTGAAAGTCATCCCAACCTGTAGTGCCAGCATTAAAGTTAGCTTCATTATCTCTTAATGGAGTGAAACCAATTTTATCAAATGTTTTTTGGCCAAGTGCAGCATATCTATCATAGTATGCATTACCCTTAGAGCTTGAATCATATTGATAGATTCTAGCATAGGTATTTTTATCTTGAGATGCTTTTATACTACCATGTATATAATCACCAAATCCAGACAAGATATCTTTTGTTGAAGCACTTTTTGGTGGACCGGGTTTTCCTGGTGAATTACCAACAATATTTTGTTTTACATTAAGCTGTTCTTGATTTAGTTTATCAAACTGTGGTAGAACAGGAGTAAAAGAATCTGGTGTAGGAAAATTTATCTCAGGCATTTGTATTCTATCTCCTCCAAAAGGAAGCATAGACTGTGGAGTATTAGGAAGGTTTAGATCTCCATAACCTGCACCTAAATTATCTAGAGGGCTAAAGCCTTCAGTGTTATTTTCAGTAGCCATTTACACGTTGATTGTTTACTTGTTTTGCTCCATTAAAACCTTGGATAATGTTGTCTCTAAGATCACTTAAGTTTTGCTTAGCATTATCTGCAATAGTTGTATAGCTGCCTATTTGCCATGTGTTAGTTTCTGTATCAAATACAGGGAGACTGTAGTCCATTTGATAACTACCATCACCACCAATTGAAGACTGACTAATATCAATTTTATATCTACTATCAGTAGGGTCTGACCAGTTATATGTATTATCTCTATCTACATAAGCAGCTAGTGGATCTACAAACATACTATTATACATATCACTATTGAATGCTTTTCTGTTCATTATAACAGATAGACCATTCTCCATAAGTTGTCTAGCTTGTCTTGGAGAAAGTAGACCACCTTCAACACCACCCTTATCATTAACCTTACCAGTAAGCTTATCTATTAGTTCTGGAGGAAGTTGGAATATGTATGCAGACTTACCAGCATTGTTCATAGCAATAGGTGCTACACCAAGTCTAAAGTTAAAACCTTTAGGTGCAGCATCCATAGATCTTTGTAGTTCAGCAAGTATTGCTCTTGTAGTGTCATCTGATATTTTATCTCCCGCACCACTTTGACTAATACCTCCTATACTTAGAGTAACATTTTTAGCATCTCCTAGATCCTGTGATCTAATATTATTTAGTACTTGACCATAATGATATGTACCCCAGGAGCTTTTTGGATTGATGACAGTAAACTGTGCTTTACCAAACATACCGGAACCATCTGACATCTTTTCTAATCCTGGTATTGTTTTTCTACCAGTTATTTTAGATACCACAGTTGGATCACTTACTATTTGACTTGCTGCTGTAATAGCTTCTTTATAGTAATTACCATAAAGCTTAGATTCAATTATCTGGTCAAGCCAGTTACCTGGTCCGATCCTATCAGCATTAGCAATTCCTTTGCCTATAAATGCAAGTGCTTTATCTGTAATATCAAATGGAGTCATACCACGTGTTGCAGCATCAATTATGATATTTTTTCCTGTTCTATTAGCAGTTTCTCTCTTGATTCTATTAATATTATCCATCTCTTCTTTGGATAACTGACCTGATTTCATGAGTGCTTCAAAGAATTGTTTTTCATTTCTCTTATTACCCTTCTCATCATATAATAGATCGGCTCCTTTAATACCTTGTTTTGCAAGTTCTTTTTCTACTCCGGTAGCAAGATCTCTCTCAAACTTCTTGCTTTCTCCAAGGAACAACAGATAGTCATCAAACTTAGTAGATGTAGTAGCTAATTGATCTTGTACATTTTTTATACTAGATAATTCAGAGTTTTCACTAACAAAAGTTTTAAATCTAGTGTTAATGGCCTTCATCCAATTAATACCAACTTTATCTGCCAGGAATGTATTTGGGTTAGATTGAATTTGTTTTGCCCATTTGTTTAGATCAGCATACTTATCTTCATTACCATTAATGATATAGTTGATCTGTTTCTGAGTTAACTTAGCTCCGGCAGTACTGCCTTCAGTAAGCACTCTCATCATGGTATTGAAATATGGTACAGCATAGTTTTGAGTATATCTTTGCTGAACTACTTCATTCTCTGCTCTTAAATTTGTTTTAGATGTTGCAGTACCTGCATCAAGAACTTCTGTAAAGAAGTGAGCTTGGTCAAACTTTTCTACTAACTCACCTTTTTCATTTAAGTAGTGTGTTCCAGCATCAAGTTTGTATTTTCTATCATCAAGTTTTTGTTTTAACCCAGCTTTGTATTCAGCAAGTGCTGCCTCATTTTGATACTTCTTGTTCATCAAAGATAAGTTCTGAGCATACTTTTCATTATTTACTTGATATGGGTTGGCATCCATATCTTGGAAATAGTTTCTAAATGCATACACGTGAGCTGCTTCACCAAGTTTTTTACTCATTAGATCAGCTGCCACACCAGAGTCTACCTTATATCTAAAAGACTTGATATCTCCATATGGATTATTCTGATCTGCACCTTGATTACTATTAAAGAGATCATTTTCTTTTTTTACTCTTTCAAGTACTTGATCATTGATTTCTTTGTTCATTAAATACTGATCAAGAGCCTTTTTTAATTTTGGATCTTTATTACCAGCATCTATCTGACCCTTAATGTCAGCTATTTTATTATCATAAACTACACTCTGCTCCTGCATTTGTTTGTAAGCAGCTTGGTTTTTTATCTTCATAACATTAAACTTATCTTGAAGATAACTCATCTCAGCAGCATTCTTATCACCATTAAATTGAGCAGCATTGTATTCAGCATAGTTTTTTCTTTCTACATATGCTTGAGTTTTAAAATATGCCTGTACAGATGGATCACTACCTAGTCTAGCTTGAAATAATTTTTCTAGTGGTTCTTCAAGCTGTTCACCATTTTTTGTTTTGATTACCCATCTATTATCACCACTAATAGTTACAGATTGTACATCACCAAAGTCTTTTGCAATTTCATTAGCTCTACCTAAGATGTCTACATTTGGTGTATACTTTACATTAGCAAATGACATTGCTTCCTCATCAGTAGCATTTTTAAACTCTTCAGTTTTGTACATTATTTCTTGTACTCCCGGCTCCCAGTACTTTTTATTCATCTCAGGATCCAACGAGTTTCTAAAAGAATCAGCACCAGCAAGTTCAGTGTTCCTGTTTTTAGTCCAAGCCATGTCTTTCATGAGATCTTTATTCTCATAGAAAGGTCTAAACACTTGAGTAGCTTGTCTTACATTCTGCTCAAGAGAAAGATCTAATTGTGATATTCTTTTTAGATTAAACTGGGCATCTTTAATAAATGCATCTCTTGAGGCAATATTTTTATCACGGGTAAGCTCTGCATAATAGTACTTACTGTACATATTGTTGAGAGCTTTCCAGTTATTGTCATACTGAGTCTGCTTTGTTTGTAAAACATTACCATAGAAATTAAGGTCAGGCTGAAAAGGCTGAAACTGTGGTATGAAATCTGTAACTCCCTGTAAGTAGGTTGCCATATGTAATTCTTTATATTATAAAAATATCAAAATTTTTTAAGTTTAATAAACTTAAAAAGTTTAAGACTAGAGACTTAGGCTGGAAACACAGTGTAGATAAAGCCTCCATCACGGAATGTTGTCCCTCCACCAGATCTTTTACCATACTTTATTTTGATGGCTTCTCTAAGCAAATCTTTGTCCATACCCTTGTTAGCTTCAATGTACTCTTCCATTGTCATTTCTGGTTTAGTTGCAGTAGGATCTTTAGCACCCGGAGCTGCATAGACTCTACCACCAGAAGCAGGAGATACTTGATAGTCTGGGTACATTTGATTAAGAGCATCAGTCTTCCACTTATTAGTAACTGCAGTATTGTAAGCTTGAGCCATGTTTGCTCTACCAGCTCTCTTAGCATTTTGGAACTGCTGATCTGCAATTACATTTTTGTCATAGACTCTATTAGCCATTTGTTGGTTCATCAACTGTTCTTGGTTTCTAATACCTACTTGTTGTCCCTCAAACTGATTAGCAATACCAACATTCTGATTGTTAATTCTAGATAGGGTATCTGCAGCAGCTGCTGCTCCCTTACCTTGAATAGCAGATAGTCTAGAACCAAGAGCTTGTGGTCCGGCAAACTGTGCAGAAGCCTGAGCAGCAATATTAGCTTGTTCAGATTGTGCAGCAAGTTCTCTTGTAGGATCTAAGAATGTAGGTCTTGGTTCTTCAAGATCAACTCTTGCTTCCCACGGCATTCTTTTCCTAATACCCATAAGATCACCAAAAGCACCTGCAGCATTTACTGTGTCTTGCAACCACCATTCAGCTTCTCTTATTGGTGGTGTTGTTCCACTATCGTCATCAGTTGTTTCTTCAGAACACTTCTCACAATTACCATCTTTATCTTTACCAACAGTATATGTACTACCATCAGATTTTTTACAAGTACATTCTTCAAGACATGGTTTACAGTCACCGTTTTCATCTTTCTGCGCAAACTTACCAGGTATTACATTGCCTTGTGCATCTTTACATGGACAATCTTGTGCTGGTGGTTTTTGTTCAGTAGCAATAGCATCTATCGTAGTTACTTCACCTTTTTGTTCACAGGCTTGAAGTTTTACAAGATTTGTATTATATATTGATGTACCTGGTCTATAACCTGCATATGCCAGAACTTCAGCAGCAGTTTTACCATAGTGTCTGCTACCCTTAGTTTTCATATTTCTACATAGATCATTAATAAGATTAGGATTTGAACCACCAGAAGGAGCTCTTTGTCTTTCATATTCTTTTCTACCTTCTACTTGACCACGAGTTTCTTTAATTTTATACTCTCCTTGCTCATCTTTTCTTGTTTCATAATCTGTAGCTTTATTATATTCTTCAGTACCCACTTTTCGTATTTCTTTAGGTCTTGGAGTACCATCAATTGCAATTGGTAAATCTCCACCCATAGCATACATTCTTCTCCTATTTCCCATATAGTTTTGAGACATACCTGTACCCATTGGCATACCATATTCTGCTTCTGGTAGATCATAGAATGGCATATCATAACCACCCATAGACATACCATATTGAGCCATTGGTGCCATACCAGGTTCTGGCATTTGTTGAGGCATTGGTTGTGGTTGTGCAATAGGTTGACCATCAGGCATTTGTTGCGGAAACTCTTCTTCTACTTCCTCCATTTCCTGCATAGGCATCTGCTGTTCTTGCTGCATTGCAAGTTCTGGTATAAGATCTTCATCTCTTAAACCCATAGCTTCCATGTAAGGTCTAGCAATTAATGGGATACCTTGTGGGAATGCTTTCTTAGATTCTTGTGCTAAAGCAAGTGCACCAAGTTTCATTACATAGTTCTTGATCATAATCTCAGCAGTAGTTCTAGCTATCTTATCCGAGTTAGGATCTTGAAGTATTTTTCTATAGTTATTTATATCATATTTTTTAGATAGTTCTGCTGGAGTATAGCCACCTTTCTTAGGCTTTACACCAAACATATCTAATACTTTAGGATCTGAAATCTTCATAGATTTAGTATCACTATAGATAAAACTATCTTCAGGTAATAATAGTGGTACACCACCATTAGAGTGTCTTGGACCTTTAATGGTTTTAAATGATGGCATCTTACTACCATCTAGATTACCTACTACAGTCTCACCACCTTCTGCTTCTAAGTTTGCAGCTGATCTAGGAACAGCAGTTAGAGTTTTAGAAACCTGTGGTTTATGTGTTCCTATATAGGCATTGTAATCTGCCCCACCAAATGCAGGTACATCATTAGCAAGAGAACCTTGTACTTGATACCCGGTTCTTGCTTTTGGAACAGACTTAATTATTCTTACTTTTCTTAACATGATATAAAGTTAAATAAATTCTATTTGGCCACCATTTGCCATGTACTCCCTGATCTCTTCATCTGTCATGTAAACTTCTTCTCCATCTTCAAAGTCATCATCTACATAACCACCCATTTGTGCAGATCTACCATACCAGTTTTGACCTTGTTCATCTGGTCTATATAGTCCAGATTCTGCATAGTCACCACGGTCTCTACTAGGATCAGAAGCATAGAGATTATCAGCAGTAAGGTTATCATAGAAACCTTCCATCTGTTTAGTATCATCTATTCTATTCTTGTATCCAGCAATTCCGCGTAGTAATGAATTACCTGCAATTAGTCTAGCCTCTCTTTCACCCTGTGAAAGTTTATTCTTAACATCAATTGCTAGGGGTTCAGAGTATGTTTTATCAACTTGGTATTCTTCTTTTTGCATCGGATCAATCCTAATCTCAGTAGGTTGAGTTCCTTTATAAGAAGCATCAACACCATAAGATCTTGTACCATCATTATTTTGTTGCGTAACAGTATTAGTTGGAGAAAGTTGTCCCCAATTAACTTGACCCTGTGCACCCTGAATTCCTGAATTTAAACTGATGAGATCTAAATCAGACTTGCCCTGCATTAGAGGATTATTAGTATAAGCTACAGGATTCTCACCCGTAAACGGTTGGTTATTTCCACCATTTACAAACCTACTTAGGGCACCACCATATTTACGACTATTTGCAGCTCTGTCAATAACATCCCATCTTTGTTGCATTTGTTGAACAACTTTCTCTCTAGCTTTATTTTTTTCAGCAGCTGATGCTGAACTATTCATAATTTGATTTATAGCTCTCTGAGCTTGAGAAGCAATCTTATCTTTTTCTTGTTGAGCTTGTTTTTGTTTAAAGATCCTTACAGCATTTTCAGATTCTTGATTAGTTACAACACCATCTTTGCCTGCAGCTTGCATTGCCCTTATATAGTCAGGATCTTTTTGCATACCTGTCATATTAGGCTTATAGGTATAGGTCTTACCATAGTTAGGACGTTTTCTTTCACTAGCTTTCCATTCATCAAGAGTCTGTCTTTTATTTTGGTTAGGTTTTACGGATGGTTTAACAGGTTGTATAACTGGTTGTGCAAATGGAGGATAGTATTCCTCACCTCCACCTACAGGTAGTTCAAATGGATTTACACCAGGCTCAAGTATATCAGCCGGACCAGACATACCAGACCATGCTCCCATATCAGTCATAGGATTAAGTTCTTGCAACCTTGCATTGTATGCAGCTTCAGGATCTTGAATGAAATTATAGTCAATCATTCCTGGAGTAACTAGAGCAGTATTAGGATCATATGGTGTTGAATCTCCCATGTACTCTTGTGCAAACTGAGCTCTAGCCGCAGCATCTTCTTCTGGAGTTAACTGATCTTCTTCACCAGCAACAGGACCCACATTAGACATAAGATCTCCAAACCCTACTGTTGGATATGGGACATCTCCTTCTTGAACCATTTCATCTCCTTCAACAACATCTTCTTGCTGAGTGTTAACCGGACCTTTATTAAAGCCCATGAACATAGGATTTCTCTGTAGATTGCTTTGATTGATCTTTTCTTGTTCTTGAGATGCAAAGAATGATGGATCTGGAGCCATATCTCTTGCTCTTTGTTCAAGTAGTTCAGCTACCTTATCATCTATTTGTTCAGGTGTAGGATCTGTCTTTATGAACTCATCAAGATTTGTTTGAAGATCTGGATTAAGATCACCTCTAACATCTCCCCAAGAAGTAGTTAAATAATCTTGTGCAGATAATTTAGGCTTTGGTTGAGTATAATCAAACGGAGCATTTTCATCAATCTTAGTAAATGCAACATTAGTAGGATCTTCTTTGTAAAGTTTTTCTAGTTCTCTATCTCTTTGTCTTTCTCCTTGTTTGATAGCTCTCTTAGATTTACCTTTAAGACCAGATACATCAGTTCTATCACCGTAACCTGCATTTTCTAGTGCTTGTTGTTTCTGAGATTTTTGTGTTGTTTTAGCATCCTTACCTTTTGCTCCATCAAGAGTAATTAAGTTTTCATATCTTGGATCACCTTCAGAACCATAGTAAATAGTATATTTTTTAGGTCGTCCTGTTATACCTCTTTTTCTTACATCAATAGCAGATATATAATTACCAGCACCAGGACCACCTTGTCTTGTCTGACCAGTAACTGGATTATATATTCTTTGAACTACATCATTTTGTGCACTCCTTGTAAGATTAGCAGGAATAAGGTTTTTAATAAAACCACCACCTTGCATATAAGCATCAGTAATATCTTTAGAATCCATATACTGAATATTGTCTTCAGTAAGATCTGGAATAGATGGATCATATCCACCACCTACAAATTTTTGCAATGGTTCAAGTGGATTAGAAAAAGGGTTTTCAATAGTACCTCCATATTGTAATGATCCTGAATCTCTAAGTCTTTTAAGATATTCATCAAAATTATCTCCAATATAAGCTACAGTAGGTAATAAAGTTTCACTTACTTTTATATTCTTAGCAACATAGTTATATTCCTTATCACCTTTTTTAATTGTAGTAATAGGTTGTTTGGACTTTGTATGTTTTGCAGGATCACCTTTAAACTTAATAAATGATCCATCATTTGCAATTCTGTAATAGTATCCTGGTTTGTCTTTTAAAGTACCAAATGCAGCAGATCTACCTTTACCAGCTTGTAGTGCTTCTAGTCTGGCTTTATCAGTAGAAGGTTTAAACTTGCCAGCTTTCTCATCATAGTAAACCCAGTTGCCAAAAGCATCTTTTGAATACGTTGTATTTACACCAGGTATTTTTTGGTAATTAAGTACTTGACTTTCTTTAAGTTGTTTAATTCTTGCAGGATCTACAATTTCAAAATAGTTATCACCTGACTGTTTGTAATATCTACCAGCTTCTTTATAATATACACCTTCTGGGTTAGCAGCAGCATATAGTCTTGTTGCTGCTGAAGTTGGTTCATAGTTACTAGCCTCAGTAAATAATTTTTTATCTGGATCAAAACCATACCATCTATCACCAGGTTGACGTCCCCATGCATCTACACTTTTTACAACAACTGGAGTAGCTGAACTAGAAGAAGAATTTGATTGATTTCTCTGTACATTAGATACTGTAGCTACAGGTGTTTCCTTACCTTTTTGTTCATTAACAGTAGTAGATTTATTTTCAGGAGTATTTTTATCTACTTCCTTGAGTGATTCCTGGTTAACTGCATCTGCTGCAAGATTAGTATATGTTTTAACAGCATCAAAAGTTCTTGTATATTTTCTTGCTGCTGTATTACCTGATCCATAACCATAAACTTGTGCAGCCATTGGGTTGCTTAATTGTTGTAATGGTAATGGGTCAAAGTACATTGTGTACTGTTTTGGACCAAAGAGCCCGGACTTTCTTACATCAACTTCTCTAAGGTTTGGAATGTTACCAAATCTTTTCATAGCTCTTCTATAAAAACCTTTAGGAAGATCATCTCCTACAATCATACCATTCTGAGCTTTTATTGTTTCATTCATTGGCTCACCAAAAATTCCGCTAGCAGTTTGAGAATATAATTGTAAGTGGTGCATTGGATTCTCTACATCCTGTTCTGGCATAGGCACACCACCTTCCTGCATCATCTGATCATACTGTTGTTCAATCTGATTTTGCATTGCTGACATCTGTGCATCATTCTTTATAGAATCTGTAAACAATTTTAGTCTACCCTCTCTAAAGTTTGCTCCTGTTGGATCACCTTGATTTGGATCTACATCACTTCCATTTGTTCCTCCCATTTGTTTTTTAAGGAGGCCCATAACAGAGGTTACATATTTCTTTTTTGCTTTTTTATAAGCACCACCATTTTGTAACTTAGAATAATCTAAAGTTGTATTAGCATATTCTTTTTGAGCATACGGTGACATTGATTCCTCTCCAGAGTTCCAGGCCATTCGTGAAACTAAATCATAACCAGTCATTGGTTGTACCAGATCTTCGTAGTTATCTGCACTTGGTAAAGCAACATCATATTCTCCACCACTCTGATATCTTCTCATTGTAGAACCACCATATCTTTGTTCAGCAAGTGGATCTAAAGCGTCATCAAGAATATCTGGACCTTGATCTGAATCATCCATTACAATATCTGAACCAGTATCATCAAATAGATCATAGTCAGTTTCTTGTTCAGGATTTTCTGTAATTACGGCATCTTTTGTTAGAGGATTCTCTTTTATTCTTGGCTGACCTGTTTCCTCCTCATAAGTTCTATCATCTTCTTCTTCAATATCCTCTGTGAGTTTTTCAGCAATTGTAACATATAGTTCAGTAGCTGCATCAACAGGCACACCCATAATGTTTACCAACTTAAATAGCGTCTCTTCTTTTGCTACTTGGTTAGTAATATCATTAACAACAAATTGAATTATCTGTCCTGATTTATCTTGTTCTTGGGTTGGTTGTGCACCAGGGTATCCTAGCATAGATGGATCTGGAGTACCTCCCATTTGTGCCTTAGCAAGGAACTTAGAGGTCTTGTTCACATACTTTCCTTTGCCATCCGGAGCCTTATAAATTCTTACTTTTTTCTTCATTACACAGTGTATATACTAAATATAGTAAATTAAAATTTAAACTGTAAACTTATTTAGTTTACTTATATCCTCTGCTCTTTAAGTACTTGAGAATTCTTCTGTACTCACTATCAGTTATATCTGGTTTTCTACCTGGTGCAACCATAGCGTGCGTAATAATATCTTCAGTACTTACATTATACTTTCTAGCAAGTTGGTCAAAGTACTCTACAAAAGATTTAATCTGAGCACTTGTTAGTGGCTTAACATTTGTATCTCCTTGGAACTCAACACCAATACCAAAGTCATTCACATTACTTCTACCATCCCATGATGATTTTCCGGCATGAAAAGTTACTTGATCTGGAGATGCATAGATAGTTCTTTGTCCATCTTCTTCAATTACAATATGTGCTGATGTTTCACTACTAGGATTCATGAAGTGATTGTATACATATTTGTTATTGTTCTTCTCATCAGTAGAACCTGTATGGTGAAGAACCACTTTCTTCACTTCATTTTTTAAAGGACTACCCTGTATAAAACTCTGACTTTTAGTAGTTCTAATATTTGGCATTCCCTCAACCATTACCTCAGGATATTTATAAGATGGAGTACTTTCTATTTCTATTTTCCTTTGACTAGCTTCAATTTGTTTTCTAAGTTTTTGAGCCTTAGCAATTCTATCTTGTTCCTGTTTATTAATAATAGTTTGAAAACTATCAACAGTCATAATAGGTGATGAGTTACTAACATCATATTTGTTTAATATAGTAGACATACTATCTACACTAACCTCAGGAACTGGTTTTGGTTTTGGCTTAAGAGTCTCTTGTGGTTTTGGACTAGTTGTAGGTCTAGGAGTTGTACTTTGAGTTTTTAGAGATGCTGAAGGTTTGTAAGACAGCCCCTCAGTATTAAGATTAATACTTGGAGCAACAGTAACTTTTGGTTTAGAAGTAGTTCTCGGAGTATATCCTACATTTGATGTAGTGGTTTTTTTATTTACAGCTTTACCAGCATCTGGTTTGTAATCTAGTTCTTCTACTACAAAACCACCATTAGCATATTGTTGTATTTCATCATCAGATAACTCCATTATAATACCACCATCCTGGTATTCCATATCTTGTTGCATCTCTTCTTGACCTGCAAGACCAGTAGCTCCAACACCAAGACCAACAGGTATGGCATATGGTGCAATACCCTTAATCTTATTAAGATTTTTAGAAAGGGTCTTAAATGATTTTTCAGTAGGCTTCATAATGTCAAAGATCCTAAGATCTAAGAATTTGAATTCTGGATTAGACATGTATGCTTCATAAAGTTTTTCCAACATCTCTGGTGTAACTTTATCAAAATCATTTTTAATTAACCCAATTCTCTTTAGAGCAGGGCGTAGTTCAACTGCAAAAGCAGTTGGTTCCATACTACCAAAATTATTACCTCCTTCTAAGAAATATTCTTTTGAACTATTAAAGTATCCATCCGGATCTTTATACTTTTTTATTCCTTGACTAGTAAGATTATATGGGGCTGTTTCAGATAGTACTTTATCTGGATCAATAGACTGAAATAAGTATTCCGGTGCTTCATCTAAAAGATCAATATTATCAATTAGATCTCTATCAATTGCTGAATTTGAATTAAGTGGTATGAATGAACCTTCTGTTATATGCCCAAATTCATGATACATAGTTGGCTGTAGATTTCCAATACTTGTATATGGGTTACCAAGATTTATTGAGTTTTCTAATAAGTCTGCATTTGCATTACTTCTATTTAAATACTGAGTTGCATTTTTTAAACTAGCTTCAGCATTTTTTAATTGTAGTTCTAGATCTAGAACATCTTGATTAAGTACTCTTTGAGTTTTCTTATAGTCTGCTTGAGATATATTACCCGCATCGTATTCTCTTCTTAATTGGTTCCTTTCATTAACCTTATCTTTTAGACTTTTCCCTATGTTTTTAACACGCATTTCTTCACCTGAAATTTGCATGAACATGTCATCATATTGAGTTTCTTCAATACGTTTAATATAGTCATCAACTGTAAGTTTTGTAAAACCCTCTGTATTTCTTGGATCTGTTTTAGCAAGAGAACCTGATATAGTTTGCTTTAATATCACATCATTAATACCATTAGGATTAACTATTCTTTCAAGATCTGCAGCAGTTAATTCATCCCATGACCCTAATCCAGAGTTCTTAGCAGCTCTAGTGCCCATAAGTCCTCTGTTATTTTGATAATTTTTAACTCTCTCAATTATACTATTAATTTCATTAGCATCTGAATTTTTAATTATTTCTGGAAGTTTTACTTTATACTCATCTTCTAATTGAAGATAATTGCCCTCATCATATGATCCTTTTAGATTGTTATCATCAATGAATTCTTGAATTCTACGTCTTCCTTCCGGGGTATTAAGATCTTTTAATTTTTGTTCTTGCAAGTCATTAAATGTAAGGAATGCTTCATCTTGACCCATTATGGTTTGTTTTCTAAGAGTTTCTAGATCTGACAATGCATTCTGTTGTGCAGTTCCTCTTGGAAGTCTAAAACCTGGTTTTGGTGTTTCTGGAACCGCATTTAATGATATACGGTTGCCTCCAGGTCTGATCTGTTCTAGACCAGAATACCTAACTGGTATTCTTGGTGTATCTGGAAAGTCATCCATCTTAAACTTAAGATCATCACCCATAATAAGTTTCTTAAAAGCTTCATTAGTTACTTTAGACTTATCAATCTTATCTAGAGCTTCTTTTGCACCAAATCCTGATAGTTCATCAGATACAGCTTTTAGTTCTTTAAGTTCTTGTTGTAAGTTATCATAGAGCTCTTTATTTTTTGGATTAAACCACTCATATTGTCCAGCAGGTAGTTCTAGTGGTTGTTGTCCAGTAAATCTACGTAGTGCCTCTGCTTGTTGTACAGCTGCTTCTGATGTACCAAGTGCTCTATTACCAGTAAGATAATAACTTTGGAATGGGGTAGTTGCTGTGTTACCTCTTAGAGCTTCAATAGCTCTTAGATCATCAAGTGTTGCTGCAGGCTTGCCAAGATTTTTAGCTATACCAAATCCAGGAGCAACAGATAAAGCTGTCATGCCAGCATCAAATAGAGCATCTCCTGTATTTTCCCAAGATGGATTTTCAAATGCTCTACCAATACTATTTACTGTACCAGGAATCATTTTGAGTCCTTGAGCAACCATACCTGGGCCTATAAAATATGATGCAAAGTCAATAGCTTTATTTACATTATTGTTTGCAGTAACAGGATCTTCAAGTCCGGCAGCTTCTAATCTATTCTCATAGTTAGTCATGTTCCATGGAGTAGTAACTGTACCCTTTGGTTTTAATGCATATGATGCATAGTCAAGTGGATTAGTTACTACATCCCAACCTTTATCTACATAGTCACCTAGTGTTAGATTCTTTGGAGCCTTTCCTGGATCTAATGAGACCAGGTTCTTTCTCTCTTTAGTAGTTCCATATGGATTAATAGTAGGACCACTCATAGTAGGCTTATACACTCCAGCATCTACATAAGCTCTATTGTAGATATCCTGGTAAGCATCATCGTATTCTTCTTGAGTTAGTGGCTCATCATATTTCTCATTGTGATACTTTACATACTCATCAATACCCTTCTGTATTTTATCCTCTACAACTTCCATTTTACTCTTACCGGTAACTTGAAAGTTCTTGTCAAATTGTTCCTGTGCAGCTTTATCTTGAGCAGTAGGTTTTTTAGCTGGGGTAGGTTTTGGTGCGGCTGTATATGCACTTCTCTGAGTTGCATATAGGTCATCATATGTAGCATCATATAATGGTTTAGCTTTCTTATCTAGTACAGCTGCTCTCTTTTTTACATCACCTTTTGATAAGGGTTGAAACTTTCCAGATCTATTCCAGTCTACTTCCCATCTACCATTTACTTTTCTATAGACACCTCCGCTACCTTCAACTGTATAGAAATTAGTTCTTGGATCTGGTGAACCACCTTCTTGTGCAACATTAAGTTCTGGTTTATTATCTTCAGTTTTAGACATATTATTTAGCAACCAGATAATCTCTTCATCACTAAATGTATCTTGGAGTTGTTTCATTGGGTCAAAACCTGATTTGTCACCTTTTTCAAACTGATAGTTCTTTAGTTTTTTATAGTACAAATCTGGTGAAACACCTTGTGTAAATGGATCATATAGACCAGCTTCTTTTGATAACTGTCTAATAGCATTAAGTCTTGCTCTTACTTCAGTTGGTTCACCCACATAGTCTGATGAGAATTCTTTAAAATTATCATCTACTTGTTCTTTATATTCAGGGTATTCTTTAAACACAGGATCATACTCATCTTTATAGTTATGGTATGCCCTACTATCTGCAATAGTCTTTGCCTTGTTTTTATTTACATAATCAACATCTCTCTGTGGAATTAATCTACTTCTCTTACCCCTAACTGGTCTATCAGAAGAATGGGATAACTCATGAGAGTGAGTACCACGTGTACGGAATCCTGCAGGAAGAATTACAATCTGACCAGTAGCATTCATTGAGTAACCACCTGTATTTGGCTCATCTTCTGGTTGTGGTAATATCTGCAATGGTGGAGTTGAATCAAGTTGTTGTTGACGCATCTTCTTCATGTACTCATAAGACTCAGGACTTCTTGCACCTGCTTTTAACATCTTATCATACATAGGAGAATTTTGCCAATCTTTCATAAACTGGTATCCCTCATAGTATCTTCTATTTTCTCTAAGCGCATCATCTACATTAATGTCATCTTTTTCAGCTGCTCTATTTAGTCTGTAAGCATGTTCAGGTACACATCTACCTGCTTTTGGATCAAATATATATCCAGGAGGACACGGCCTAGCAACTTCATTTGTAGCATCAACATCTTCTACTATATACCCACCCATTTGATATTGTTCAATTTCTTCTGGAGAAAGTTCTAGTTCTATTGCTCCTTCAGGTCCACCTTCTATTTGTGGTAATACTACATTAGTTGCATCAGGAACATTAGCTAATGGAATTGTTACACCATTACTTGGTTTCTCAGGTATAGGTTGTGTTAGATTATTAATAACATTTAGTGTCCACTGATTTCTTCTAGTAAGTGGATCTTTGCCGCCATATCTTGTATGCTCAGCTATCATAGTCTTAGTATCTCCTTCAACAACAGCTTTAACAAACTTTGGGAATTCTGCTAGAGTACCAAGATTATATTGGTAGTCTACCAAAAGCATTTGTCTATCTTGCGGTAGTGAGTCAAATGTACCTTCTCCAAATTTAGCATCTACTTGTTTTTTAGCTAGTGCTTGATTTTGTAGTACATCTTTTAATAATAGTGCTTCTGCTTGTTCATCTGATATACCTTGGTAGAATGGACTATTTCTTGAAGTAAGTTTATGTCCATAAGCAATAGTATCTAAACCTCCTTCAGGACTAGGATGAGGATACCATTTACCACTTCTATAACCTTTTTTAATATTGTTTTCTTGGTTTTTAAGATCAGCAAGATATCTCTTCATTGTTTTTGGATCAAGATCTAATGGAGCTGTCATGCCACCTTCTTGATATTTTCCTTTAATATAATTACGTATATCTTTAGCTGCAGCTCTCATTTCTGGAGAATCATATTTTCTCTCCATTCTATAATCTTTTCTACCATGAGAAAACATTCCAATACTTCCTGGTGCAAGTTGAGCTCTTAGTTGACTATCTACATAATTATCATTATATTGTTCTTGACTATCAGTGTATCCCTCATTTGCTACAGCTTGTTCATAGAAATACTGCATGTCTTCACCTCTTGCATCTCTTACTGCTTTATCAAAGTTTTGTAGAAGCGGCTCATAGTTTTGATCATCACGCATACCATGTAGCATATCTAAAAATATATCTCCTCTATTAGCTCCTCTTGGATTATATACAGAAGTATATTTATCTGGAGATGGATTTACATAAACATAATCAGGAAGAGTTTCGTCTTTTTTATTTGGATAAGATACTTGTGGTAATCCTGGAAACATAAATTCAATATTTCCAGCATAATAAGGTTCACTTGCAGCATCATAATTAGGATCTTTAACAATGTTCAAGTTTTCTCCTTCTGGTCCATAGACACCCTGCATACCAGGATATCTTTTCATTAACCTCTTTTTGAAACCTTTTCCAGGATCTCCTCCTTCTTGGTAATTTGCAGCATTAGGGTCAAATACTTTTCTTTTCTTAGACTTAGGTTTTGCAAATAGTGGATTCTCAGTAAATAATCTATTAGTTGCTTCTAAACTTCTTGAAAATTTTTTAGATGCTAGACCTTTCTTACTTGGCTTTGGCATCTTAACTAGACTCTTAGGTGTACCACCTTTTTTCATTTGTGGATACTCATCTACATAGTCTGCTCCAGGAAATACGTAATCTTGTCCTGGATACATCATTTGTGGTTCTCCCATATTAGGGTATGCCATAACAAGATATGGTACACCCTGCATTGTAATTTTATCAGATGGAATTCTAGTTATCTCACCTGGGTATGCCCATTGACCTCTTGGATCTTCAATAATATTTTTAGGTGCAGCAAATCTCTTAGTCTTATTTAACTCTCTAGTAGCTTTGCTTAATACTTTTTTGTTACCCATTATCTGAGAGATATTTGATTTTTACTATTTACAATTTTTAAGATCATGTTAGTATCTGAACTGTCTTCTCTAATTAAAGTTAAGTAATTTAAGTAATGTCTAAACTTCTTTCTTTGTAGTTCAGGTTTGTTGTAGTCTAAGTTTGTTGGATTAAGAGTTCTCTTATAACCATTTGATTCAGTAAACCAGATGTTTCTATCTGCATAGTTACCCTGTAATACTGTTGTACCTGGAACCACTGGTCCTGTTGGTGGATAGTCTGATCCAATTGGAAACTCTGATCTATCTCTAGTAATATCCCAGAACTGGTTAAATCTATACTTGTTCTCTTCTTTACTAAATAAGATATCAAAAGAAGATAAGTTAGATTGATTTACCTTAGGATAAGTCTCACTTAGAGTTACATTGTTCTTAGGAAAAATATTAAGATTTAAGTATCCTGATACTTGTTCAGAATTGTATACTACAGCTTTATCAAAGTTATAATCTAAGACATGGAACTGATCAATACAGTTTTGTGGTCTTCTTCTATAACACTCTAATATGTATTCAATAGATTTAACAGTGGTAACTGTTTGACCAGTAATAATTGGCATCTCTATTTCAAACGGATACTGATCACCATAGAAGTTACAGAAACTTGTACAACCTTCATTATGTTTCCAGATACCGTTCTTCTTAGTAGTTAAGAATACATCTTTGGTACCCATGTTTAGATCAGGATGCCAGTCATGGAAAGAAATCCAGAATTCATTCTTAGGGTCATAACTTATTGTCCAGGATGCATCTTCAAATAGTAACGGATTACCAAGTTGATATATACCAGGTTGTATAGTACCATTAGCATTCTGTATTTGGAAATAGTCTCCCTGACCTTTCTTAGGTCCTGATGTAATTAGAGGCACATATATAATTGTACCTGTAAAGTTTGGAGACTTCCATTTTTCTAATAGTTGGTAATCTCTTTTAGAAAAATACAAGATACTGTTTTCATTATCATATATAGACTGACAACCAATACCAGATACAGGATTATCCTGATATGGGTAATCTGGGAAGTCATCCGTTAACTTATAAGGTAAGAAATTATTAAACCACCATTTAAGACCAATCTGAGAGATCTCTTTTAGATTGCTTCCTAGTGAGAATATCTTAGCTTGGTTCTGTGAGATGTAATAAATACCAGCTGGAGTAGAGATTACAGATAGCCTGTTCTGTGATGAACCATATTCATAAGACTGATCTGCATTAATCACAGACTGTCCCGGTTGACTAAATAGACCACCATCTCCAATAGTAATCTTAGTACCAAGATCTGTTTGTAGAGTATCTACACCTTGATACATCAATGGACTATTGTTCTTAAATGTAATTACAATACCATTTTTATTAATAGCCTTAACACCTGAAATCTGTGACTGGAATTCTTTGTAATTATTTACTAAGAATACAAACCAACTATCTTTAATTGCCTCCTGTTGTTGTGGAAGAGAATAGATAATTCTATCAGGAAAATAAGTATAACACAGTTTGGCAATATTTGGATTATAGTATCTGCTCTGTAAGTTACCAGCTGAGAAGTACTGACTAAATGCTTTAGTAATACTCAATGAATAGTCATACCTATATTCATTACCTCTAGTAATAATTTGTGGGTCCATATTAAACATACTGATGAGATCAGTGTATCCATATGGGTCATAATATTTTTCTGCTTCAGTAATACCTTGAATTCTAAAATCTACAAGTACTTCTGATTCTACAAAGAAATCTCTTACTGAAGAAACAGCTAAGTAGAAGTAACAATCTTTTGGTCTAAAAATACCAGGATAGTTTCCAGCTGTATTGTCTCTATAATCAAAGCCCTTGAAGTCCATTGAGTAGAACTGAGTAGGTTTCCAACCAGTTCCCGGGGGAGTACCACCATTAAAGAACTGAGTAAGTATATTTGAAAAATCAGATACGTCATACTTAGTTGAGTTAACCCAGAACTTAGGTTCCGGTATCATCTGTCTTAGTAGATAGTTAAATTCAAAACCATCTGGTTGACCATATAACCAGTCATAGAAAAAGAACATTGAGTTCTTCTCAGTGTATCTGTTTACAAAAGTATCTCCGCCAAAGAATATTGGTGTAAGAGTAATTTTATTTATAGTGTATTGAATACCTGTTGAACACGTGTACTGCTCTGGCCACATATGATTTGCATAATAACTATCATCTAGTTTTTGCTCACATGGGGTTATTGCAATTTGTTTTACAGATTCAAGTTGACCATACTGGTTTCTTTTTCTAACTTTAATAGCACCATAGTGACTTGCAATTGGAAGAGAGAATGGTGTTGAAATACTTCTATCATCAAAAGATGGTCCAGAAATATTACCCCAGGCATTACCTTGACCAGAAGCATTATTCTCAAAGTATGACATTGTCACAAGTGACTGGTCATAGTATTTGTTAGAACTATTTAAAATAAACTTAGGACCTAGATCTACACCGTTAGGATATGCTGGTTGAAAGTATGGACCACTAAGAGTTCTTAAAACAACTGAGTCAGATCTTTTAAGATTGTTAATAGAGTATCTATTATTTACAACAGCAGGCCACTGAGATTGATAATATGGAACTTCTTGTATATTACCTCTAATATAAAAAGCATCATCTATTTTTAATCTAGTAACGTATGGTTGATTTGATCTCTGAATAAAACTAGGTGGTAAGAAACTATCATACAATCCATGTGATATCATTTGGAGTGCATACTGATCAAAAGGTAGAAATGCATAAATTACACCAAGTGTTGCATCAGCACCTTCTGAGAAGTAATAGAAGAATTTATTTAGAGCACCAAGAACATTACTTACAGCACCAAAAAAGGATACGTTACCAGAAGATTCTAAGTATGTTGCTGCAGATAATTCTACATCAATATCAGGAGCTGTAAATGTTCCTCCCATTTTAAATCCAACGTCATAGTTGAAACCTTCAAATATTTGATCAAGTGTATTAGTTCCACCAAATACATTAGTAATAATACTACCCTGATTAAAATATGTTTTTAATTTTTGAAAATATGATCCTGGTATTGCCACACCTGTTGGATTACCTACATCTAAGTTCTTAATTTGAGTTTGTGCAATTTGATTAGGAGCTTCATAGAAGGGGTCCGTAGGATTAGTTAGAGTAACCCCAGGTCCAGAACTTATTAGATTTAAAACAGGTTGTGTAGTAAAACTAGCACCAGGTTGTCTCATTACTTTTTTACCTGTAAGTGAAACAAGTGCTTCTGCAAAACCTATTAGTAGTGCTAGGCCCATAGCAGCATCACTTATCAACTTAAACTTAGGATGCTCATCCGGATATTTAAATGATTGAAATGAATAGCCACTAAGTGCACCATATAGTTTTAGTTCAGTTCCTTCTAAGAAAGGAGTTCTAAACATTGTATCTGGAGAGTGAAAAGTATTTATTTCAATAGGTACAGTTTGACTATAACCCTGGTCTAATTTAATATATGGATCATTAAACCGATAGTTTGCTTCTGAAGAGTTACCTGTATTCATTGGTGTTTGAATACAGTTAAAAGGATAGTTAGGATATAGTCCAGTTCTATTTCTAGCAACATCTCCTTTGATCTTATAGGTTCTCATGTTATTGAGCATACCCTTTGCCACAATTGATCTGTTACCTTCTCTTGAACCTCTTAAGATTTCATAACCTACAATACCTGGAATATCATTACCATCATTATCTTTTGGTAATGCTATGTTCTCAAATACTACTCCCATTAATCTGATATTCAGATTGTTAGAGTCTCCTGGTACAGAAGCTGTACTTGGTCTATAGTGTAAAGTATTAGCACTTAAATGATTATCTGGAAACTTATGGTGTCTAATATTGAGACCACAAAGATCATTAATGTAAATAGTATTTCCTTGTGGATCTATATAACTAGCATGTCCATCTGAACCAGTCCAACAGTGCTCAGTAGAATTCCATATCTCTGGTTGTCTATCTGGATATATCTCAGATGACTCCCAGTAACCCATTTCTCCAGAGGCAATTACAGTGCCACCATCATTTGTAGTTGTACCAAGAATAGATGCAACACCATTGGTATTAGCAGTATTATACATCTCAAATAGTTGATCACTATTTGTTAAAGTATTTACATCATTAATAGTATTTGTTCTCTCATTACCTGATACTGTAGTATTTGTTCCTGTAAGAATATAACTATAATCTTGAGGAGGTCTTCCTGGAATGTGATAAGATGCAGACTTGTCTCCAGTATTATATACCCAACGAATAAAGAATGCATATACTTCATCTCTTAAGTAACTACCTTTATTACCACCCTTTACATAATAGTCTGCAGGATATTCTACAGATACCCATTTAGTTCTAATTATGTTTGCTAGTGGTTGGTAGTTAAAATCAAATCTTGTTCTTGGACCAACTCTAAGTAAGTAACTATTTACATCTGTAATCTGATCTGATGTTTCATAGATTGGATTGGTAATTGGAAGAAATTCTAGTGGGACAGTTATTAAGTCATCTTTTATTTGATCTAACTCAATAACATTAGTCTTTGTAGAGTATGTACCAATTTGTTTTGCAACAGTACCCTGATTAATATTCTGTACAACTACTAGTACAAACTCATCAAAGTTTTCTTGATCTGCTTCTACATTAATTGTAATAGCTCCTTGTAGATCATCAGGAAAATAAATTGGTTGGGTATTACTTGGAGAAAAATAATCTGTAACTCTCTGACCCTTTATTAAATAAGCAATAACAGCAAAGTACGTTCCATTTCTAAGTGTCCCACCAGACTCACCTCTTTGAATAGAAAGACATGGTGTTTGTACAAGTCTTGCAAGTCTAATACGATCACAATCTAATTCATTAGTATCATCACAGGTTGTACAGTTTACATTAGTGGAACAGTCTTGCACCCATGCTACACCAGGCCATAGTGTTAGATCACCTGTAGAGTTTACATACTGGTTTACTGATGTATTATAAACAGCTGGAGTAGGGTTAGTAATAGTATTAAGTAGCCACTGATAGTCATTAGATGGCCAAGTTTGTGGATCTCCTACATTTAAAAATCTATCTGGATTTAAACCATCAGCCCAATATACTTGCCATGAGCAGTCTTCTTTTTCTCTAGATGATCCTGATATAAGAAATCTCTTATCAAAACCTAAGCATTCATCTTGAACAATAGGTCTGTAAATACATCTCTCTTCTTCTAGTAAACCAATCTCTGACATAACAGGCTTACCATTTAAAGCATGACCTGCAGAATAGATGATCCACTTATCTGAGTAGAGATGAATTGCTCCTATTATATAAACATCTGTTACTCCATTTGCACCAGTTGTAGGCATAGTAACTCCGGCTACAGCACATAGCACATTAGATGCTTCATTTGATAAAGTACCTAAATTACCTTCTGATGTATTGTTAGTTGCATTACGGGCATGTATCCACATACCTTCTGATACAAATGAAGGATCTGAATCTTTATTAAGACCCTTTACAAATGTGTGCGTAACACTCTGAGATGTATCCTGAAGTTTTGCCATTACATGTATCTTCTATTGTAACCATTGGTACCATTGTAACCATTATTTCTATAGTATCTATTATCTGGAGAATAACTCTCAAACATATAATAATATTTACCGTACATAGCTTTTCTATTAGCCCACCACATATCAGCCATCTCTCTAAAGTTTGGAGTATTGACAAGACTTAATGCAGCATTTCTAGCTACTCTTACTCTCTGTTCAATAAGCTGCATTCTTTGTGCTACATCCTCTCCATTCAAATAAAGGTTTTCCATGATTCTTGCTTTTAATGCATACTCATAGTATTCATTAAGTAGATCATGATCTGGAACTAATAGGTTACCATTCTCATCCTCCATTTGACCTTGGTAGTTTAAATATACTTTACCAGTATCAAAGGTTGTGAATAAGAACCCATCTTTGATCCAACCTTCATTTGGGGTGTTCCAATAAAGATTTGGACAGTCACATTCTATATTCTGACTAGTCTTCATTCTTAATGGAAAGAGTTGTGTATAAACTCTTGTAGATCCTGGATTACTAATTACTTGAACAAGTTCATACTTATCTCCTTTACAGTTCATAAAAACCCTTGGTCTTGTACAAACATCTCCATAAGGAGCTAAAGGATCATACTCAGTTGGAATAGGATTGGGAGCACATGTAGCAGGACATGTATTGTCTGGACATGCTGCAGTATGGTTACATGGATTTGCATTACATGTAGCACAGTTTACTGTAATTGGTGCACATACATCTACGGTAGCTGGAGTCTCTACATATGGTACTTCTTGGATATTAGTACCACCCACCCATCCATTATAACCCACGTGTTCAGTAAAGTGACCACAGATAAATGCAAAGTTGAATGTGTAGAAATCATCTGGTAGTTTTACTTTACCATGACAAACATCAAGAATTACTTCTCTTTGTTGATTGATTCTTAAACCAAGATCATAGTTTAATTTCTTTACCAGTTTAATTAACTGCTGTGGCTCTATCATATTTTCTAGAGCAAATGTATTTAAGTCAACTGTTACATCTTCTAACAATTGATTAAATGTTCTGTACCGGAGTGTGTAATTAAAGTCCATTATCTAAGAGTGTTTTGGCTATCATCTATATTATCTGAAGGAGCCTGTAATGATATGGTTAATTCTTTAACAGTATACTGTTCAATTTCAGAGAACAGATATTCTGGAAATGGTAATGGTTGATCTTGTCTTATAAGACAATCATCTGTAGTACATGTGTCTGCTTGACCTTCAAAGATTGCTTCTATTCTAACAGCATCCCAATCTACATTAGGAAAGTATACATAACCATTTAAGTACCAAAAATAAATACTTCTATTGTACTTAAAGGTTGTAGTTTTAGTCATAGAAACCCAAGTACCAGGATCTGTACGGAATAACTCTATTGTACCATCTATTGAAGATACAGTACGTATAATTGGACCAAATACACCATTTAAAATAGTTGGTAGTTTTTCTTTTGATCTTTTAAAATAACAACCTGAGTAAACACCAATACATCCAGCTTCCACCTTGTCTACATCAATGAGTTCAACATAAGGCAGTACTTGGAAGATAGAACTAATTTTCATCAGCCTGAACTGATTGTCTTCTCTCTTAAGCAATGTTTGCCCATACTTAGTCAGTAGAAAGTATATGTTTCTATCAGTTAAGAAAGCATCTTCCTTTACTGCTTTGAGTGTATTTCTAACTCTTGAGATTGCTTCTCCAATTGTGGTCATAGATCAAATTCATTATAGTCTTTTAAACCATCTTGTTGCTGCTTTAAAAGAACACTTTTATAATACTGTTTTCTATTCTCTAGTCTTAGTTTTTTTGTAGGATCAACTACAATATAAGTATTCCAGTTTTCAGGATAGGATTTAGCAACAGATCTTTTAAAGTCTCTATTGGCCACAAACTTCCACAACTCTCTATTCTTCATCTTGTGTTTAATTGCAAAACTGGTAAAGAATATCTTAGCTAGTTTACCATCTGTTTCCCAATTCTTGTTTGTAACTTTTACACCATATTTCTTGGACTTGGCATAATCAATATTTTCTTTCCTACTATTGTCACACGAACCAATAAAAAGCCAACCTACAGAGTTTGGTAATTGCATACCATCTCTTGTATCTATTACTTTTGTCCAAACACTTTTATTAAAAGATCTAATAATCTTTCTTAGTGTGTCATTATCCACATCCTTGTATCTGGGATACTTTTTTCTAAAACTATCAAAGAACTCTTTGTTCAACATAGTATGGACTTTAGGTCTGTATCTTGGGCCTGTCAAATCCGGGCTCTTAAATTCCTTCATACCATATAGATTAATATACTAAAAATTATGCACTTTAGCAAATATAAGCATAAAACAAAACCCCCGCTAGTGCGAGGGCTTTGCCTTGTTGTCACAGAAACCAACAACTGTAACTTCTTAGAATATTAATACGGCTCTTAACCTTGTTGTTGTACCCATAGGTCTTACAATACCAATAGTAATTAAACCTGTTGTATCATTTACAGATACACCATAGAATTCTGTTGGAGATTCATATGGTTGAAGGAGTTTCCAAACACCTGCAGAAAGATACCAAAGACTAATAACAAAATCTGAAGGTTCAGAACCACTTAAACTACATAAAGATGGTGTAATACCGCATGCTGCTAATTCAGCTTGTGTAATTGTAAGTGTTGTATTATCAAAGTTTGTATTAATCTCTTTTACATATCTTAACTTCTGTTGAGTAAGTTCTTGACAGAAATATGTAGTAATTTCATTTAGAGCAACTGCTACATTAGTATCTGATGTTACTACTGTATCATCACCACATTCAATATCTGCACCGGTGTATATAATACACTGTGCATCAAAGACCTCAGAACACGGTTCTGGATCTGGGCATCCGGCTGGAGTTGGGCATGGTGGAAGAGTTACTAGTGCATCATCACACCCACAATTTTGACATTTATTTAGTGACATATCTTATATTATTATGGGCATACAATTGATAAGCCCGTTTCAGTATTACATGGATCTAGATATGCAATCATACCATCTAGACTAAGTTCAAAACCACCAATCTGATCTGGTTGAGCAGCATCACAACTAAAGTTCCAAGTATTATTAAATGTATTAGATACTAACGGAAAGTTTGCATTAGATGGTGCATTATGAATATCAGAAGCTGCTGCAATATAATTTGGTAAATATTCACCAGATCTAATGTTAGATGTTATAAATCTAAATGGACTATTACCTACTGCAGAAGTTCCTATTGTTGTTTCTTCAATATCTAATAGAGTTTGGATTTGGAGTTGTTTAGTAGATGTAATAAATATATTTACAATACTAGTTAAAGCTGTACCAGTAGACCCTCCTACATTAATTTGTCTTGCAATTGGTTGCCATCCTGATCTATACAGTCCATCAAAGTTACCAGCAGTAATTGAAGTTGGTACCACTGAAGCACCATTATTAAAAGTAATTGAACCACTAGCATTGATTGAACATCCACCAACACCACTCCATGTAGTACATCCTTGAATTGAATTATATGCATTCAATGAAGTAAAAGGAATAACAGATCCTGGAGATGCTGGGTTTTCTAAAGGAATGTAAACATTACCTCTAAAATGAACTTGATTACCAATTCTTCTACACTGTGGTTTTGTTACTCCAGAGTAATAAGCAAAACCATTAAGATCTACCCAACCGGTATCTGTAATATTTGCTGTAATTACATTACCTGTGTTATCTAAATTTACCGTAGCTGTGTCAGCTACTGTAATTGAGAATGTACTTACATAATTATATACATCACAGATTGCAATCCATAAGTTATTAATTGCCTCTGCTGCTGTATTTAAATTAGATGAGGTTACCCATGTACCTGCATATGCTACAGAAAATGCTGTACCAAATACAAGTGATGTATCTGCATCAGTAATACATTGAGATAATACTGCTGCAGTTATTGCAGATGCTTCTCCCGTTGCTGCTTTTAGTGCACAGTAACCATAAGTATTATCATTAAGTAAGGCATTTAAAACTGTATCAATAGGATAGTTACCTGGAGATACAACTGTTCCACTTAATGTACAATCTACCGGAATAGAAGGTAATGTAAATGTAGGAACTGGTGCAGACTCTAAAGCTGTAACTCTAAGATCTAAACTTGTTATACTAGCTTGAATAGTTGCAATTTCTGTTACAAGGGAACAAACTTTAATACCGATTGCTTGAGCATATTGAGAAACAGTCATTACTGTTACACCACCTACTACAAAACATGGTGCAACTGTAACTAATGTATCAGCACCTGTAGATTTAGTTGTAGTATTTGTTGCTGGATCAGCAATTGAAGTTACTTCAGTTTGTAAAGCACAAATTTGTTCAATTAAAAACTGAATGAGTGCTTGAAAATCATTTGGTGCACAGGCAGTTAAATTGAAACATGACAAATCATAATTTGTTACATTCAAGATATCTAGAACAGTACATAGTTCTGCAGCAAGCTTAGCTACTACATCAGATACTGTATCACCCGCACATAGTTTAATGCACGGAATATCAGGACCCTGCCAAATAACACAGTTAGATGAAATTGGGCTGCAAGGTTTGTTATCTAGATTCAAAGGTTTCATATCTATAATATACTAATTATTAATGAGAATTACAAGTTCTAAGTGTTGTTCCACAGCTACATCCACATGTTGAAGGTGGGCAGTCACATGTGTTTACTTCACACATGTATTCTGGATCTCTTAGAGCTTCTAAATCTATAAGTTCTTTTTTAATTAACCACTTGTTATCTTCTTCAGGACAACAGTTACTAATGCCATATCTTAATTCAAGCACAGATTTGTATAATACTTCTGCAGACTTACAAGTTATCTTTTCATATTTTTCTGTACTACAGATTGGTGTTACATATCCTGGTTCAACATTTCTCTTTGGATAGATTTGAGGAGGACATACACCATTAGTACAATTACCAAATGTTTCAACATAATCTGTTGCAAAAGAAGTAAGAAGTAACTTCATGCAAATTCTATCAGATCTTTCTCCTGAAAGAAGTGATATAGTTTGTACTACACCATTGCAATCTACATAATCATAGTTATGAGCTACTGCATCATGATTTTTAATTCTTTTACAAACACAAGGAAAACTATTAAGACATTCTAAACATGAACTATATTCATTTAGTATATCTCCAAGAACTCCAGATCCTGTACTTGTTTGAGAAACAGAAACTGTCCAGCAAGTAGTAGGACACCATTCAAGAATGATAGTACTTCCTACATAATCAGAAAGATCTGTTGATGTAATTATAGGAGCTTCTGTATCTGTACAATCTGTGAGTCGATAATAAGTAGTCTTACATGCTTCACAATCTGTAAATTCCTGAGCTACAGTTACATCTACATCTGATGGAATTGGGTTTGGATAGACATCTACAATCCAACAACCTGGACAATCTGGACTGAGTTCTACTACTTGACCTACATATCCACTAAGATCATTTGAAGTATAAATAGTAGTACCCAAATCATCACAGTTTGTAAGTGTGTAATTTGGACCTGCTGTACATGTAGCACAATCTGCAAATGCTTGAGTTACAACAACATCAATTGCACAGTCACAATCTACAACATCATTTACAGTCCAACAGTTAGTATAACCATCTATAATTACTACTTGACCTAATGATGCAAATGGTGATAATGATTGAGCTGTTGTATAAATAGGATCTTCTATACCAGCACAGTCTACAAGTTCATAACATTCTGTAGGACATAAACCATCTATACAATCACCATGATTTATAATTGTAAGATTTGGTCCAGCAGCTGGAGTTGTAAATGGATATACTTTAGAACAATCTTTCCAATAACCATTTACAAATGTGCTTACTGGATTGCCATCACAGTCAACATAATCTAGTTTTGCTGTACCAATTATTTCATAACACTCACATGCACATGGACATGGTATATCTCCATCTACAACTACAGTAATTGCATTATCACAATCCGGAGCAAGAGTTACCATGTAACAATCAAACCCAGAATCTGCATCTACTTGTATTGATGCACTACCACCAACATATGCTGATAAATCTGTATTAGTAGTAAGTGGAGGAACACTACCATCACATGAGTATATAGTATAACACTGAGCTACACAATCTGGACAAAATCCAGGTTCTTCATCACCACATGGTGTTTCATATGTAGTAGTACTATCCCAAATATAGTTACCTCCAAAATTAGTGGGTACTATTTGTAAGTTTCCATAATTAGACCCATTAATTGGATTTCCTGGAGCTGAAGCATCACCTCTAAATATTCTATAACATTGATTTGTTAAAGGAACATAACTATCAGTTAATGGATCATAACCAATTGCTGAAGGACCATTGTATATATTAATACCTAAGTTAGGTTGTACAGTTGTACTATTAAAACTAAAGTACACCGTATTTCCTCCACAGCATGGTTCAAAACCAAAGTATGATGCAGAGAGTCCAGGAGGAGGAAATTTTGTCATAGTTTATTTATTATATCTATCTTTTCCCCAGACTTGATTTGTCTGAGATACTGTTGCCATTGTTTGTCTTTGTTTTAATTGTTCTTCATATGTATTAGCACACTTAGAACATACAGTTTTGCCATCTGATGCTTGTCTCTTCTGACACCCGCATGACATTTTGTTTCTACAGTTTGGACATGTTGCCATATTTTGTTGGTTTTAAGATTATTAACAGTTTACACAATCTAACTTGTTTAGAAGTTTAAGTGCATAGTTATATAGTGACATTCCCTTTTGTGGCTCATGACAGTATTCTACTTTAGCCTTAGCAGCTTCTAAATACATTTTAATTAGACCTAGTGCTTCAAGTCTTTGTTTAGTTTTGAGAGGTGGTTCACATGCATTTGCATCTACCTCACATAAAGTTTTATAATATCTATTAAGAGCATAGCTTATTCTCATATGATTGTATTCTACAAATACCTGATCATTGGGAGATACACTATACTTAATTACATAAATACCATCTGGCAAATTTGCATACTGTGTTCCACAATTACTTGTTTGTAAGTTAAGATCACATGCTGTTAGTGTTATATGCCCACTTGCTACAAATTCTGTCATAGGTGTCCCTTCTAGTTGCACAGAGTATGCAAATCCGGGAACAGTTACATTTAGTGTAGGACATACTACTCCTGGTAACAAATCAGAATATACACTAGTATCCATAATTTTTAGGACACAGGTATTCATGACTGTTGGAACTTCTAAACTTAATACGTGATTAGCCATAGGTATTTAATAAAAAAAGGGGATAGGAGTTTGTAACTCTTCTCCCCTTTTAGATTTTTATTCTTCTTTACTCTTAGTTACAAGAAACTACATTGTAAGGATTGTACAATGGAAGTGCTGGGAAATTAACACCAACATTACATACAGTATTACAAGTAAATGCTTCAACGTTACATGCATTATCACAACCAGTTAACCAAGCAGTCACATCACTTACAAAAGTAGGAATTGGATTAGTTGAGAAAATAGTCAATGCATACTGATCATTATCAAATGTTCCAGATGGGTTGTTGAAACGTGGTACATTGTGAATAAGTACATATCTGTAGTATAATGCTCCACGGTCAATTGCACCAATGATCTGGTTACCTTGAGTAATCTCACGGATACGGAAATCAGTAGCCAAGAAGTTTTGTCTGTAAGACTCAGAAAGAACAAGTTCTCTAAGAACTGTTTCACCAAGACCTTGAACTTGAAGACCATCACATTGTGTAACTACACAAAGTGTTTGGAACAAACAAGGATCACCTGTATAGTCTACTTCAGAAGCATAAAGTTTAACTGGCTCTTTTTCATAGAAGTCAGAAACTTGGAATGTACAGTCACCAAATCTTGTGTCAACATAAGCACCGTTAAGGATAAGACCAGCACATCTACCATCTACGTGAGCAGTAGCAGGATATAAATCCCAAGTAGTTGCACCATTTGCAGCTAAGAAAGCAGCAGATGTTCCTGGAGCATATAATAGTTGACCATTTTCAGCTTGTACAACTGGTTGAATAAATGGAGCAATGATTGGGTTATTTACAATTGCATTAGCCCATTTGATCATTACTTCAGTTGAGTCAACTGCAGTTGGAGCAATAGCATCTGGTGCACAACATCCTGTGTATGCGTCAACAGTTGCATAAGCATTGTGGTTTAAGAAACGTAATGCAGGAGAACCTTTTACATCCAAACGAAGGTAGTAAGTCTCACCACATAAAAATTCTTTGCAGCAGTCAGCATCAGTACCACAACCAACTTGTGGATGTGCTTCAGTTACATCAGTGATTGTATATACTGCAAGAGTACCAGGAGTTCCTGAAGGTGAGTTGATTGTTACAGTATTACCTACAACATATCCTTTACCTGGATTAACAATACCTGTTACTGTTGGTACACCACCAGCAATAGTAATTG
>Ga0209668_10000032_pt1 | contig 54963 bp, 40 predicted proteins | sample FrelakmetPLP11PL_FD_187150 | JGI IMG/M metagenome (GOLD analysis project Ga0209668, IMG submission 187150) | Freshwater lake sediment microbial communities from the University of Notre Dame, USA, for methane emissions studies - PLP11 PL (SPAdes)... | ecosystem: Environmental > Aquatic >...
CCAGTTGGGCCAGTTGAACCTGTTTCTCCTGTTGGGCCTGTTGGGCCTGTTGGGCCAGTTTCTCCTGTTGGGCCAGTTGAACCTGTTTCTCCTGTTGGGCCTGTTGGGCCTGTTGGGCCTGTTGGGCCTGTTGGGCCTGTTGGGCCAGTTTCTCCTGTTGGGCCTGTTGGGCCTGTTGGGCCAGTTTCTCCTGTTGGGCCTGTTGAACCTGTTTCTCCAGTTGGGCCAGTTGAACCTGTTTCTCCTGTTGGGCCTGTTGAACCTGTTTCTCCTGTTGGGCCAGTTGAACCTGTTTCTCCTGTTGGGCCTGTTGGGCCTGTTGGGCCAGTTTCTCCTGTTGGGCCTGTTGAACCTGTTTCTCCTGTTGGGCCAGTTGAACCTGTTTCTCCAGTTTCTCCAGTTTCTCCAGTTGGGCCAGTTGAACCTGTTTCTCCTGTTGGACCTTTTGGACCTGTTGGGCCTCTAGGCCCGGTTGGGCCTATATGTCCATTTGATCCAGATCCACATCCATTTTCACAAGATTCATTGTTATCACAATTATTATTTTCCGTTGTTATGATTTTAGTAATTTTTTTAAGGCATGTACATAAATCATTAAGACTTTGAGTTAATATTGCAATATCATTTTCAAATGAATATGGATAATTTATTGATAATAATAAATTTGTTAAAATATTAATGGATGATGATAAATCTATTTCACACAATGTCATAATATCATAATTATTATCTTTCAATCCAAATGCAAAGTTTATAGTAATTATATTTGTTATACTATCATAATTAAAATATCCTATTTGAGAATTTGCAATTTCTGTTAATTTATTTAAAAAAATTTGTATTTTTGATTTTGTAGTAGATTCAATAACAATTCCATTTAATAAATCTGAATTAATAGAATTTATAATATATTCTAAATTTGTATGCAAATACGATTCTATTTCTTTGGCATCTGAAAGTTTTACATTATTTAAAGTTTGCGCTGTATTATTCATATATATTATGTATATGTATAAAATTATTTATAACTTTATAATTTTATTTTACACATAATATATATATATGGATTTAGTTCCTTTAAATTTTAAAAATAAATGCGAAATTAAAAATATTAATGAACTTAAAAATCTGTTACAATGTATTATTGAAAATATAAATATGATAATTATATTAAATACATTATCATGTTATATGTTTGATAATCATTGTAATAAATTAAATACAATTAAAATGTATAAAAAGGCTATACTAATTATGTCTGGAATAACAATGCAAAATGAAAATGTATATATTGGTTCATCACTACCAACAAATAATAATAAATATAAAAATGAAGATTTATTTATATGTACATCAAATGGAAATTTATATGAATTTAAAATAAATACAATTAAAATATATACTAAAATAAGTATAGAATATAAAACAATTAGAAAGTTTATAAAAGTTAATAATTATCCTCAACACTTTTCATTAATTAGTAATAAAAAATATAAAAAATTTAAATATAATTATAAAGAATTAAAAAAAATTTATGATAATGAAAATATTATTTACCATATTGACAAACTAAAATCTATTAATGCACATAATATTCGACTTTTCGAAATTGTAAAAATATATGAAAATATTTTAATTAAAAATGAATTAAATATATATCCAGATACAAATACATCTTGATTTTGATAAAATTACAAACCAATTCATATATTATATTCAAAAATAGATAGGTATTATATTTTTGAATAATTATAAAGCACTGTGTCAAATTATAAAAATTTTTGCATTCTTCATTCCAAATTATTTTTTTACAGATTAAATATATATAAATTACACCCGTTCCAGGATTCATTTGGAATCCTACGACATTTGATTGCTTAAGTTCATGACTTTACGTCTAGCAAAAATTTCACATACATCGTCTAAACTAACATCGTTATTAAGATAATATTTAACTGCTGATATTTTATAGTCTTCGCTTTTGTGTTTTGACATTTAATATATAAATATTTATATATTAAAATTTTGTCTCATTTTAAATCTTCAAGGGTGTAAATGAATTTTTACAAATGAATCCTGGAACGGGTGTAATTTCAAATGAAATTAATTTATTATTTAAAAATCACAATGGTCAATAGTAAATGCAGTTTTACGAAGAACTCGGTTGATACTGATTTTTTGTTCGACTAACTCGCATAGACAATCAAGTACTTTAATTACATCTTCAAGGGGATAATTATTTGGAGCATTGCTAACTGTAGAAAGATATGCTGCAAATAAGTCTGCAACTGCCTTAAATGTTTTGTAGGCAGCAGGATCATTTTCTGCTCCAGTATAATTTCCTGCGGTAGGTTGAACGGTACCTGTAGCTCCACCAAGCACAGTAAAAGCTTTGTCAACACAAGCTGCTAATGAAGAGCTAATTTCTGGTTCCCATACAACATTTCCAAGAGGAACATCACCATTGCATGATTTTTTGTTGTAATAAACTGTGGTTTCATTAAAGCATGATTCAAATTGAATACCTGTGTTTCCAGAAACATTGGCCCAAGCACCATCAGGGTCGCAAAAAAGTTTGGAAATTAGTTGAGGAGCAACACCTTCTTCAGTATTACCAGCTGAATCGCAATCAAGTAAGTTTTTAATGATAGTAATTGATGGTAATAGGCTTTCATAATCAGAGGGGTCACTGCATAGTGCGCGTTTAGCAAGGATTAGAGACATGTGTATATACTATATATAAATATTATTTTTCTAATTGTGGGTGGTAAAATTTCCAACCATTTTATGTTATTAAGATCTCGTAATTGGATATACACATAGTTGAAAATAAAAATCAGTAATTTTATTTTCCAGTTGGTATAAATGAATAATATTAAAAAGTATTTATGAGTCTAATTAGGAGAACTCAAATAATTCAATTTATCATAAAACTGGGTAAATTTTCATTCTTCTTTTCGCAACTCATCGTACTAATATGTTTAACATATTTATTCATATCAACAAATATATTTTTGCAACTAGGACAAGAAAATGTTTTTGTTTCTTCATTTGAAATTTCTTTGATTTTATCGTCAATTACTTTTTTAGTATTTTCATCTTCACTCATTTCTTCAACTTCATCATCACTAATTACATTTTTAATATTTCCATCGTCTTCACTCATTTCTTCTACTTCTTCATATTCTTCTTCTCCTTCTTCTTTATATACATTAAACTTTATAAGGCATGCCTTTGCAGCTGCTTGTTCACCATCTTTCTTTGATGAGCTCACCCCTATTCCAACTATCTCACCCTCATCTTGTGGTGTTTTTCTACATTTTACATAAATTGTATATTTTTTAGCGTTCTCTGGACCAGAAATATCAAGTGTACCATAAACTGGGTCTTGGTATTTTTTAAGATGGAAAAACTGCAATAATTTTTCTTTAAAATTTGTTACAGTATGCAACATTTGAGCTAAATCAATTTCTTTTTCAATTAATCTAGTTACAAATTTATTACAAATTTCATATCCTGCTTCCAAATAAAGAGCTCCTATAAATGCCTCAAATGCATCTTCTAAGAGACTTTTATTAGATTGTCTTCCACCATTTAATTCAACATAACGTGATATAACAACATATTCGCTAAGACCAATTATTTGAGAAAGAATAGATAATGTATCTCCATTTTCAATCTTAGTTCTTAGTTTAGTCATAAAACCTTCATCTTCCTTATCATATCTTTTAAATAGATATTCTGCAAGAATATTATGAAGAACAGCATCACCAAGAAATTCAAGTCTTTCATATGACTCTTCTTGTAATGGTATTGTATTTTTAATATTTTCTGGATGAATTGGTTCAATTTCTGTTGACTGAATCTGATAGGCTTTTGTCTTATTATTTGCATAAAATTTTTCATTTCTCTCTAAATAAGACAAATGAATCATGGCTCTTTGAAAATGATCTATATTGTGTATTTTAATGTCAATATTCGCATGTTTTTTAAGAGTATTTTCTATAAAATCTTTTGTAATACGTTTATTTTTTTCATTGAGAATATATTCCAGGTCATTTGACATATTTTATACAATAATATGTTGATATACTTATATATGTTTTTAGATAATCAAATTTTTAATTTATTCTTCTTGTTCTTATTCTTCTTGATCTTCTTGTTCTTGTTCTTCTTGTTCATCTGTGTTCATTTTTTCTAATAATTCTGGATTATTGATATATTTTTTGATTTTTAAATTTCTTGTTTTATTAATCAAATTACCGGATGTGTTAGCAAATTTGTAATCTGGAATATCTCTCGGAGATTCCGGATGATATCTCCATACTGTCATTTTACCTTGTTCCCTCTTCTTCATCATGCGTTCGCGACTTTCGCGAACCGGATCATATCCTTTTCCAATACAGTCAGCAATAAATGATTGGAATAGTGTATCATCTAGTAAATTCTTTTTAGTTTTCTTAAAATAATAATCCCTTATTTCTATTAGTTGTGACGTCATGATATTATGATAATGAATTTTGTCTTCAACCTCATTTGTTTTAACTCTTAATAAACTAACCAAATTCATATAAAATATATAATCAAATGAACCTATTTGTATGCCATTACAATGTCTAATAGGAGTGCATCTATCATTATAATGTAATATATTTAATATTGGAAATTGATCATAATAAACAACGGTACTGTATCCTGTAAATTGCCATAATGGATAAAATTCGTTATATGTAATTTTATTACTATATGTTTTTTGTAATACTCTTATTAATTCAACAGTATCTGAAATATAATTAGTTGAAATTAACTGCATAAATGGAATAGGAATGAGACTATATTTATTTTTAATAGATTTATCTTTTAATATTCCAGATTCCTCTAAAAAGCAATTATATGCATATTGACCAATTACAAAAATTGTATCTTTATTTTTTATTTCATTCAATATGGTTTTATTAATATTTTTAACTTGTTCTTGTTTATCTTTTGGAATATTATATGCATTATTAAGTGCTCTACTTGCTTTATTGAATGGGTAATGTTTCTGTAATTTATATAATCTTGGAAAAACTTTTTTCCAAATTCTAGAACTGAAATAGGGTTCTGTCATAATACGATAAAGATCCAAATAAATAAAAGATGGATGTACATAATGAATTTCATCAATTACATGAAATGGTATTTTATTATAAATATTCTTTGGAACATATGATATATCAGAGACATTGGCCCCATTAACGAATACTTTATAGGTCTCAGAATGAGCTGCTTGTGCTCCTTCAACACCTTTAAATCCAGCTGCATATAATTTATCGCATAAATTCTTTACATCCAATAATGGTTCTGGAGAATAATAATCAATATCAGGAATAGCAGTTTCTTTATAAAATGTATCTTTAGGTTCTTTTGCTACTACTGCTTTATTCTGTGAATATCCACCATATACTTTTCTTTTTTTCTCTTTGATATATTCTAATACAACTTCATATGCAGCCATAACTTCTTTTTTTGTTGGTTCAAATATATCAAGTTTTTTTTCTTCAATTCCTTCAATTATATCATCTATTTTTTCATTAACAAGTTCAATATCCTGTAATGAATACATATATTTATAATTATAGATAAAAATTTGATTATTTATTAAAATAGTTAAAGATTTATTAATATAACTATTATTAGAGAATGCTTGGTGATATTAATTTAATAACAAAAAAGGCTGAAAATACAAGCCCTGTTGAGAACAATTTAAATTATATAACATCGAATATTAAGAATGTTGATAAAAGTAAAATATCATATCTTGCCGAGAATATTGATAGAATTAATTCAATTAGCCAATTTTCTTACAACCTTAAAAATATTGACGGGGCAATTAAACTAGAAGCAGGAATATTTGAATTTACACTTGTTTATAGTTTGATGAAAAATTATATTAAAACAATATTACCGGCGATTTATAATGATAAAGTTAATGACTTATTAAGAAATCTCGATCCAAATAATTCTATTGGTAATAATAAATTAAGAGATTCGATTAATAATGGCGAAATCGAACCTCAGAGAGTGGCATTTTTAACCCCTCAGGAATTACATCCGGATAGATGGGAATTATTAATAAAAAAAAATAAATTAAGAGAAGAGAAAAAGAAAAATATGGCGACAACAGACATTTATCAATGTTATAAATGTAAGGGTAGGCGTTGTACAATGACTGAGCTACAGCTTAGATCCGCTGACGAGCCAATGACAAAAATCATTACTTGTTTGGATTGTTATACTGTTATGAAAAGATAAATTTGTAAAGTATATTAAAATTTATTTATTATACTTTTATTTAAGAAAAAATAAAATAAAATTTATTTGCTCAATTCATCAAATGCCGATTCAAGAACCCATCTTTTCAGCTGTTCAATATTTCCATCTGGTTTTATTGCTGAAAATTTCAAAAAATCAATTCTTGATGTTTTTGAATCATACCCATAATTATTTTTAAAATAATTGTAATATTCTTCTAAATTTGTAACATATGTAAAATCAACTGTTCTATATACTGATGGTATTGTTATTGGTAAATTCAATGTTTTGATCGGTTTAAAAAGATCAGTGTTTACTTTGGTCGGCCCCATATATTTTTTATCTGTTGAAAATGCCAATAATTTTTTCCATTTTTCAATTGAATTATTGTATTTAACCATACTAGACTTTTCGCGATCATTAATAATAGTTCCGAATCCTCTCATTCTATATTTATTAATAATTTCGATTGGGTCTTTACTCCCTGAAAAATATTTATAATCAATGTTTGTAAATGTCATTAATGCTGTAACACATGATGGTAAAAGATAAGTTGTTTCGCCATCAAAATATCCTCTTACACATGGCAAATGAAAACGCGCCACACAAGAAAAATAATCTGGATATTTTGTTCTAAAAACTTCTAATGAATGTTTCAAATATGGAGACTTAATTTTAAATTTAATATTTTCTGATATTCTCATCACTTGAATATTCTTTTCTGAAGACACTTGTTGGTCTTTTGGTAAAATATCATTCAAGAATATGCATGTATCGCTATCATACATTGAATAATGGTCTTTGTCTGGTTCATACGTTGTAATCATAATGTTCATATCATCAATAGAAACAATCTTATAAAATTCTTCATATAACTTATTATTTGATCCCGAATATTCTTTTCTATTTTTTTTATTATTATCCCTCTTAATGCTAAAATATTCTTCATAAAATCTTTCTTTGATTTCTGGAGATGTAAGATTGTTAATAATATGATCAACTGTGCCAAAATTGTTCATTTCTAACTCAATAAATTTTGTATTGATAAGAATACATAATGATTTATGTGTCTCAATATTCACTGACTCTGCAATATTTTGTGATGATCCATTAAGCTTAACAAGATTTGTTTTAATCACATTAACTAATTCATTTACATTGTCCATGAACTGAAAAACAGAATTACTATTACACATTATATCAATATCTGATTCAGAATAATACTCGTTAAAGAATCTTGTATATTTTTCAGTGTGTGACATATCATATGTTGACACTAGATCTACTAATGGGCTTTTCTTTTGAGCGCATGCTGGAATTATACTTCCTCCAACTGCAAAATGTTTCCATTTTTTAGAAGTTGGTGATATTGTTGATAACCCATCAAAAATACTAATATCTTGTTTGCCAGATGTAAATATATTCATTTTATTAATAAAACCTGATTGTGTATCAATTCCATATTCTTTATAATTTATAATCATTGGAATCCCATGACAATTATCATTTGAAGACAAAATTTGTTCATCAACTAATAAAGCACAGTATGGATTCAAATGAATATTTTCATGACAATATGGAAAGAATGGAAGTTGACTTGCAGTATTTATTTCAAATACATATCTGTTTGTATTTTTTGTTCTTGTTTTTACAATGCATTCTTCAAGATACATACACATCCAAGCATATGCAAAAATATAATTATAAAATGCAGAAAACTTGTTTTGGAAGAAAGGTTTCATTGTTGTCAAAACAACTGGATTATTTATTGCCAAATGACAATATTCTTTAGAAAGAAGAAGAGAATTGAACAAATTAAATAATAATTTCATATCAGATGTTGACTGAAATAATTCATTAATTTGACCCTTTGATAAAGTGCATGATGTATTATCAATTCTATATAATTTATAATTTTTTCCTTTCTTTGTAATTCCAGATGATGCATCAGTGAATTTCATTTTTCTATAAATATTATTATCATTAAGATCATATTCAGATTTTGCCGTTGATTCACCAAATATTTTTGTAATTGTATTTCTTAAAACTGGATCTTGTATACCAGATTGATTGCTATTGATTGATGCTTTAATGTGTGATGGTAGTTTTTCTTTAAAACGAAAAAATCGATTACTAAATACTTCTGTAATATTAATCATACAATGATATGGATTTGACCAGTAATTTGACTCTCGAAGATCAGTTGTCATACGACTCAATCTCTCTAGAACAATGTTTTTGTAAGTCTCACAGTTATAATATTGGTAGAGTGTATATCCCATCAAAATAGAGTTAAAATCATAATCTGATTCATATAATGTACTATAAACTTTTAGTTGTTTTTCATTAATATCTGGGAAAGGAATAACTAACTCTTCACTTTCTAAAGATATATTTGTAAACATCTGTAATATTTCTTTCTTGATGTTTAATACACATTGTTGATGAAATTTATTGTTAATTACCTTTAAACTAATTGGAACAAGAGTAAAATATTTCGTTAACTCTTGTAATTCATCATTTGATGTATACATATTGTAAATTTTTCTAATATCAAATGTAGATGTATTATTTTCAGATATTTCATTTTTTAAACATAATCCTAATACTCTTGAATATTTATAATAAATATCTTTTGATAATTCTATTTGATTATTATTTTTGATATAGTATGGATTAGATGATCTATCAGATGTCGTTTGTAATCTATCGCAATTTGATAAATCAGTTTCAAAAAAATTCTCATCATTATTATCTAAATCTAAAATGAACGCCATTTCTTTCTGTTTTGTGAAATATATTAAAAATATATAACCATATATATGATTAGATTAATAAATCAATTTTTTATTCGGAGTCTTCAATATATTTCAATGTGTCATCATTATCTTTAGAAGCATATCCCTCAGAAAAGCATGTATTTAAGCATACATTATATTGTTGTTCTGTAATTGCAAAAGGAAGATCATTTTGAATAATTGCTAATAAATCTTTAGATGATATAATCTTATTCTTTTTTAAATTTCTAACAATAGATGCTTGTAGAAGATTGTCTCGACCGATAGCAAATCGATCATGAATTTCAGAATCATTAACTTTAGTTTGATTCATTAAACTAACCAATGAAATTTTATCACAATTATATGTAAAATTATGATTTAAAAAGATATTCATTGATGGGTCATTAGATTGTTTGCTTTGTTCTCTTGATAAAATCTTTGTTTTGAGAAATGTATTTAGAATTTTACCAAGTTTTGACATAGGAATGCCTAAATTTGAAGCTAATTCAATAGCTGTAATTTTTTCTTGGTAATTGAATTGTAGTAATAGAAACATTTGGGGAGTATTTAGTTGTAAAAAATAATATCTTCCACCTAATTTAATTTTTGTTACAGCTGTTCCATAATTAAAATTCCAGTCGAGATCTCTATAAGGATATTTAATTTTATAATATTGATTATATACATCAATATAAGGTGCAGCATCAAATGGAACTATCATATGCTCATTATCATCGGTTCTTGAATATGACCAAGCATAATTTCTAAAAACTCGTGGTGTTAATATTTTAAGATTAATTTTACTAATATCGATCTTTCCTTTGTATTTTTTATCTGAATCTGGTGTTACTGTAATATCTATTTTAGTATGTAAAACTACTTCATCAGCTAATGACTTTTGTATATCTTCAATTTTATGGATCATATTTTGAATAATTTTGTTGTCTTTAGGACGATTAAAATTACTAATCAAATTAAATTCAATATCAGGATTATATTCATTATTAAGTAATCTTATTTCCAATAATTTTTCATAATACATATTGAACATTTCTCTTTCGTTAAAATTATTTGTAATGAGATTTATTAAATTTGAAATACTTTCAATTCCTGATTTTTCTGTTGACTTTAATTCTTTGATATTATTATGAAGATAATAGACTATTGTTTTCACAAATTCTTGATTCGAGCCCAATGATGCAAGAAATAATTTATCAACTTTATCATTAAACATATGATCTTTATTTTTTTTAGAGGTTGAACTTAATTTTGTATAAAACGAGTACATTTTAAATAATTGTTTGATAATATCAATTGCATTATTACAAACCATATCAATTGTCTCAATCTTTTTTCTTAATATTTCATACATATATAGTTTTTCAGTGCCATATTCAGTGTTAATAACATTTTTATAAAACATATATTTTCTAATTAACCCAACAAACGAGTATTTGTTTGTCCCATTCATCAATACTTTAGAATCAAAATAATATAGATGTTTTGATAGATTCAATGAGTTTTTAAAATATATATTATAAATATCCACAAATTTTTGCAATGTAAATGTATTAATATTATCATTAATTTGATTTTTAATATCATTTGTAATATCATCGAAAATTTCAACAATAAGACCAGACACCTTGACAATATTTTTGTTTGTTAAATGAAAAACTAAATTATTAAATTCAAGTAAATTAAAATTTCCATTCTCTTTCAAGATCATTAAGCAATAATTTTTGAAAGCTAAACATGAATCTTCATCATTAGACATATTTCGAACAAAATTTTGACTTAATTGACATGATCCAAGATAATTAATATCGCCAAAATTTTCAAAAAGACTTGGTGTCGTTGCAAGTTGCATTTTTCAGATAAATGTATAGTAATTTTAATTGATTAAATAGTATGTTATTTAATAATCAATTTTTCGTTAATGGATGCATAGTAAAAAAATATAATAATCATTATAATTAAACATATTATTAAATATGTACTAATATTGGCAATTGTAATATTAGTATAATAAATAACTATTATGGTAATATATTTTGTATTTTAGATATACTTATTGTAAAAGTATACTAATTTACTATTTCTTATCAAACTTCACGTATCTGCAAACAAAATTGTATCACAATATAAAAAATTATTATTCCACATAATACTGTAATAAATCAATTTGACTAGCCATAAAATAATAAATAATTATTTTATATGCAATATAATTAAACAATAATTCCATTTGATATTTCGCTATACAAAAATAAAATAATGATAATAATTTTACTAACTATCAAATTGAATATAGTTAAAAAGCTATAAGCTAACTATTTTAATATAATTATTTTTGAATTAAATTTAAATATGCGCTTATTATAATTTCCTTACTGTACATTCATTGATTTTTTTGACAAGAAAAATTGATTACTTAAATAATTGCATAAAAAATACTGTGTATAGTATATTAAATGCAAACCGATATATATATTGTTGACAAAATAAGTAAAAGCGGAAGTCCAATATTTAATATTATAAATGAAAATAGTATTATCAATAAAGTAAAATCATTTAAGCCAAAATATAAAAATGAATATACAATATATGTTCATAATAATTTATACTTAATCATTGATATAAAATCAAAAATAAGAACATGTAAAAAAATAGAGAATATTGAAACCGCGTTGTCAGATAATATATTATATACAACATCAAAAATTACAAATTTATCACTTGATTCATTTCCAATAATAAACAATTATGATGATAGTTTTAATAGAGTAATTGTTACATATGACAATAATATTAGTCTAGTTAATGATATTATCAACAATAAAAAAATAATATCATTTTTGAGAATAGAAAATAACATTGATTCATCTATACAAATAATAGACAAATTACAATAAAATACTTTTAGAGATAAAATAAATGGTAACTAATAATATTCCATAAATTAGAACTCCCATAAATCCAATAGTACCATCAGCACAAGGATTTAATTGTGGGATATATTTTCCAATAAATTGTCTCACTAATGCTTGTGAAAGTATTAAATATATAAAAAGTAATAAAAAAGGATCTTTCCATCCAATTGGAATATATGTTGATTTATCGTCTTTCGTTTCACTAACAGATGTAAATGTTTCATCAGGAATGTTATCATTAATATCTTTTGTTAATTCTTCGATATCAAAATCATCTTTTAACTTTTGTATTTCTACATGTTCTTTTTGCTGCATATTTCTTAAATTATCAATTGTTGTTCCAATTGTATTTGAACGTTCCATGATATACTAGATATAATATAATATAGATTATTTTTTTTATTTGTAAACTATCATAATTGAGATCATATATGCTTTTTAATATTATTTAATATTAAAGTATATAGAACTAATATAATTCTTTTATTTATGAAAGCTTATTCAATTTTGTCTAATTTGCTAATAAGAAGCATAAAATCGTGGGTATCTATTGTTTTGGAACTTTCAATTAATTTTTTAATATTCTGTTTTAATGTGTTATTAGAACTAAATTGATTATTTATAACAGATTCAATAGTATTTGCCAATGAATACATATCATTATGTTCATCGGCAATGGCACCTATAGGAATCATACCCGTATAGCCGGTGGGCGCGCCATCAATCCATATTTTACCATCCTCGTGTATATTATATTTGCCAAGACGCACAGCAGAACCTATTTTTGTAACAAGCGTCCAATCAATAATATATGGTATATTGTCTTTAATTATTATATTATCTTCATTTATATCACCATGTATAAATTTAGATTTCCATAAATTCATAAGCAAATTATATATTTTTAAAAATATGTTAATTAGCGTTATTTCATTGAATTTATAGTCTTTTATTTTTTCACCATAAACATATTTTATTATACTGAATTCGATTTGTTCCATTCCACGAGTTTTATCGGATATATCTTCATAAACATATGGAATTAATAATAAATTATCAAATGCACTCGGATTTTCATTTCTATTTTTTATTAACTCACTTAAATCTTTATTGATAGAACAATTTGTGTATTTTATGTTATAATCATTATCTGTTTTAACGATTAAATTCATGCGACAATTATTTTTATCGGATCTTAAATATATTAAATCAGTTATTCGTTCAATTGATGTTCCTAATTTTTCTAATGAATTCTTTAGTCTGCCATTAATAATATTATATATTTTAATATTATATTTCTTAGAAAATGGCATTACGGTTGCAAGTAAATTAGATCTAAATTCTAAAATGCAATATAATATACATATAAAATATACCAAATCATCACCAGTTAATTCATTTATTTGAATAATTTCTGGTATTAATAAACTGTATTTTGCAATTAATTCATTTTTAGGCATTTTTATCATGTTTTTCATGGCATAACTATTTTCATAATATTTTAGATACTGATTATTTTTTATAGAATAATTATTATAATAATTCGTAACATGCTTTTTAAATTCTTCAAATGAATAATATATATTATATTGATCACCTACATACTTCATAATTTCCCTAAATAAATAATTGTAATATATATCTAAATGTTTTTCATTAATCTTATTATCGTAGGAATATGGATATAAATCAACCAAATTTAAAAAAAATGTACATAATCCAGAAACTAAATAGTAATATTCATTATTATAGTTCATTGGTGTTTCTTCAAAAAATAAACGTAATAAGAAGCCATAAACAAATATTTTTCTACCTGTAATACCTGGATTAGAGAAAATTTGTATATGATCAGATGCCATATTTACATCATGAAAATAAATATCATTTTCACTTATATTGGAGAAAAAATATTCATTTAAAAATAGTTCATCTACACCATAATTAGTAATTTTAATATTCATATTATATTTCTTTGCTACATTTATAATGCTTTCTGGAGTATTACTGTCTTTAAATAAATCTAGATTATATATTTTGTACTTATCATAAAGTTCTTTTTGTAAACGTATTTGTATTGCATCTATATTAGCTTTTTTTATCCATTCTGTTAATTGTGATTTATTTTCATTAATAGTATTCCTTCCTGGTAATCTCCTTCCTCCTAAACCTGCAGCAAGAATACCAAATGAAATTTTTGATTTCTCGTATCTGAAATGAGATGGGCGATAATTACTTTTTAATAGATAATATGGATTATTATGTTTAAGCCATAAATCAATAATACGTTTTTCATATTTATTACCAAAAGTGGAGTCTGTATCTCTACAATGACATTCCATAACATCATCAGAAAAAAATGGTAATGCTCTAAATACTGTTCCTATTGTTGATATGTGCATTTTGTTTACTACTAGATTATTATCACATGTATATTTATCTATTTCCATAGCATATATGTCACAATTATATATTGATAATTCTATTCTTTTTGAATCAAATAATTTCTTAAATAATACTTTCAATAGTTCTTGTAAATTTGCCAATGCCGATTGGCATAATATTGATATATCAGTATATAATCGAATATAGTAATCATCAAAATTCATTAGCACATTATTTAAACTTTCCTCAATGCCATATACATATTGATCAAATTTACTACTTGATTGATCAAGTATTTTAAACAATGTAATTGTAAATAATTTTTTATTTTTATTATCATATGACGCTGGCATATATGTATATAAATCACATCCTGCTATATTTTCTTTTGTATAATGATCAGTTAAATCAATATTATAATAATTCATAAATAGTGATTTAATTGTTGTATGATCTAAAGTGCTTGAGTTATAATTTGTATTTCTATAATTAAATTCCATATTTATATATATATATATATAAATTATTCTGTAGAAAAATTTTTTTACGATTAACCATCGAATAATACTAATAGAATATTCATTTTAATAAAAGTAAAAGAAGGGTTAATTATGAAAGCTTATATATAAACAATCATTACTGTGTTGATTCCAATGATTTTTTTGACATTCTTGATCATGATACCTTGTTCTAAAGCATCCCATGCATTTTAATTTCGTTGATGATAATTCTTTTTTACATCCATCACATATATTTTTATAATTAGAATATCTATTATTTAATATACAATATCTATTCATAACAACTGGTAAATTATTTACTTTTTCATTTTCTCTATTTTCTGAAGTTGTTAATTCTCTTTGGTCCAAAACACCATAAGATAAGTCAGATAATTTTTTAAATAACGATTTATCAATATCTTGAAATTCATGTGGAAGTTTATTTAACAATACAACATTCCCAAATATTTTTTGTGTACCAATCATTCTTGTCGCTCTTTTATTAATAGTATCGCTATTAACCTCATAAAAAAATCCGAGATGGAATCCAATGAAAGTTGTTTCTATTAACTTATATTTGAAATAATTATTTTCAGTTGTTTCAAAATATTCAAGTGGATGGTTAAAATATTCATATTCAACTATTTCTTTTTTTTCATCCATTGGTATAAATATACCTTTATGAACAAATTTAGAATATACTATATCTGTCAGTTCATCCATGTTAACACTATCTGGAAGACATGTATATGTATCTCCTATTTTTGAATTAATCAAAACAGCTGTCCCGTAAACTGAATCACCATTTAAATATGTTGCTATTTTATTTAATTCCTTATCTTTACATGAATTAGTATCATATCCAACAAAACATACTTGATAGATATTTTGATTAGTTTCATAACATGTTTGTGAATCACCAATTAGTTCAGGCGTAAGACCAATTTGTGTTACAATAAGATCCATCATATTATCAAATGTTGTTTCTTGTAATTCAACATGTTCTAATAAATCATTTTTTAATTTTTGATGATTTTTATAATGTATTTCCTTTTGAAATTGAAAATCATTTGGTTTAATAACAATAAGCTGCATTAATATTATATAGTATAAAGATAATATTTAAGTGATTTTAATCTCATCTAATAATATAATGTATTGTGATCCAGATAATAAAATTCTGCTAATTCTGATTTTAATCATAGTTGTAATTTTGACTTTATTGAATATACATCAAATTATTGTTCCGCAAAATGAGAAAATGGAAAATATAGAATTAACAAATCCATCTCCAATATCAACACAAGATCCTGTTTTGACGCAACCACCGATATTAATTACTCCAACACAACCTATTTCTGATCCTATAATTGAATATGATTATCGGAAAATATTTGATCCATTAACTGATCCAACAAGAAGAGTACCGCGACATGAAATTCCAACATTACCTTTTAAACGGCTATTAGATTTTCCAACTAGAGGATTTCCAGATAATTACACACAAATAGGAATATTAAAACTATATGAAACATGTAAACATGGAAGAGAAAAAAAAATAAATTTAGATAATAATTCAATTCTAAGATTATTTGGAAGACAGGAATACCCAGGATCTAATAGATATGAATATTATACAGCAATTAATAATGGATTTGATCAAATTAAAATACCAGTCCGCAATAGAAGAAAAAATGAATTATATGACGGTGATGAAATATTTATTGATGAATTAGATAGAAAATATAGGGTTAAATTATTAAAATATGATGCTCCTAAATATTATCCGGATATAGTTTAGATGGAACATCTAATAAATATAAATAATTAATAGATATTGTATTTTCATTTATTTCATCAGATTTCCTTAGTAAATATTCATTATTATGTTTAATTCCTTCTTCTCCATTATCAATTATAGGCATTACACATGGTTCTTTAGAAATATAAGATGCAATAGCTAAATGCATATCTAATTGCAAATCATTTGTAATTTTGAATCTTGATGTTATGAGTTCTGATTTTAAAAAAAATGATTCTCTATCTAATCCAATGCCATATGTAAGTACTTTTTTTATTAAACTAATTTCATTTTTCCTTCTATCTGGGTTAGCCCATCCCCAAATCCAAACACCTACAGATGGATTATAAATACTAATGAACTCATATCTAGATTTTAATATTTCTTTTTTATTTTTATCATAAAATGTAACTATACTATAGTCTAGATCTTTTTCAGCTATTTTAAAAGATATATATTTAACTTTTCTGAAAAAATTAGAGTATTTTTCATTATTTTTATCATAATATCTTAGAGCATTTATTACTAAATCTTTAGACTCCATTATATAATAATAAAATATTTTATTTTGAAGACGCGGATATTAAAGGATTTTTTTCTCTCCTTTTTTCAATCAGTGTTTTAATTGATATTGCTTTAATTGGTGACTTGTATTCTCTCTTTTGAATTTCATCATCAGATACTTCTTCTGTACTTTCTTTAGTACAAACATAAATTGGTAAAAATCCACCATTTGGTTCATTTTTCATTCCACCAATAATTCGATTGTCAATCTGATTCATATATTATAAATTTATATAATAAATTAATCAAAATTTAATACAAATGATACTTCTTTATTATCATTTAATTTTTTTTTTACAGGTTTAACATCATCAACTTTTTTTTCTTTGGGTTTCTTTGAGATATATTTAAATTTTTGTATATGTTTTATATTACAACATTTTCCTTTATTTTCACAGCTAAACTTTAAATATTCACTTTCATCTAAAGATCCAATATAATTAGAATATAATATTCTGTGTAATGCTATTTTTTTTCCATTATAATAAAAATTAATATAAACACCTTTAGATTCATTATCAATATTTGTGATATAACCATTCCATAAACTACATTCATTTTCATCAAAAATTGAATTTTTAATATATTTACTTAATCGGTGAATGTCCTCATATGATAATTTGTTTGTTGTAACATTTTTTAATTGTTTTTTAATTAATTCATCAAGAATTTCTTTCTTTGACAGAATAGCTGTCATGGTAATTTCCTTACATTAATATTATATTATAATATTAAAACTGGGTGGAAAATATTACTTAAAATATAATACATCTAACTGTGTAGGAACTAATGCAGCTGACATTTCAGAGTATCTAATATTTATATAATTTGAATATTTTTTATATTTATCAACTAATTCTCTGTTATTTTGATTTATTTTATTAATTCCATTGTCAATAATTAATATAATAGTGTTTTGTTGATCATAAATTAATATTGGGATGTTGTGGATTTTATTTAAAACATAAAATTCCACAAATCCATTTGTATTAGATTTAAGTCTATTAATATATTTAATTATAAAATCTTTCTTTTGTGTTTCTAGATAATTCTTTAGATCTTTCATAATCAATTCATAATTTTTCTTATTTGTTAACCAATCAATTATATTACTCTTAAAATAATTTGCCATATCAGTCTGTAAATCACTATAATATCCAATATTTCTATTTTCTATATCATAATATGCATATTTAATCCATGTGTGAGCATTGGCATAAGCCCTAAGAATAGACAAATTATTATTTATAATTTTTTGGATATAATAGTCTCCCATATCAGTAATTGGATATTTGGTATTAAGATCCTCAACGTCAGTAATATTTGTTTTTGTAAACCTTCTCTTACCAATTGTTGGTATATTTTCTTTTCCAAATAATTCTGATAATACTTTGTTAATTGTATTATTTGCACTCTTTACAATTTTTTGTCCTTCTTTCTCATTATAATTATTATAATCTGCTATATCAGAAACAAAATAACCTTCTTTTTGTAATATTTCTGCTGCCCGATGATCATTTTCAGTTAATTCATCACTAACTTTATTAATAAATTTAATAAGCATTTCTTTTGTAAGTGAAAAATGACATTCATCGTAACTAAAACGACAATGAGAATTTTGTTCACATGATTCTTTAGATTTATATGTTGTACATATTTCTCTATTATTATTAACTTCATATGTAGATAAATCAGGTAATTTAGTAATAATATGAACTAATTTATTATATTTTCCCCCAGATTGACTTTTATATTCAATTTTAGAATAAATATCTGCCAAATTTTTATCAGTAATTTTATACAAAATATGTCGAATATTATTTCTTTTATCTATTTTAGATAATTTTTTGTCATCAAGTATTTTATTTATCTTTAATGTAATATTAATATTATCTGAATTATGTAAATATTGACTTAAATGTAATCTAAATAACTCATAGGCTTCATTTTCATATTTGTATTGATTAACATTTATAATTCTATCATCAATTTTAAAATTATCTTTTCCTTTTTCAATTTCCATATCAACGACATCAAATAGCTCTTTATAATCCATTAATAAATCAAGTTTTGATAATTTATCTATCTTAATTATTTCTTGTTTTACTGGAGCCAATTCATGTAATTCTGTCATAATACCAATAACGTTAACATCATTTTGTGTTTTTTTGTTATAATAAACACCAATAGGTTTCATTTTTATTATATTTTTAGATAAATCAACAAGCTCATTTAATCTTTTTAATGTTTCGTCAAAAGTACTTAATTTGGCTTCAACATTTTTCAATAGTTGCAAATTCCAAATACTACCACATGGTTCAATCGGTAATATTGTATTGTTTTGTGTAATAATGTATTTGCATTTATTACGTGCATCGATTCGTTGAAATTTAGGTAAATAGTCTGGATTATTTAATTCAAGTAATTGAGAATATAATTCTTTTGCTATTAATTTTTTATTATCACTTTGGCAATTTCTTTTATAAAAATCATAAATATGTGCAATAATATTATTTTGTTTATTTTCATATTTAAACATTTTTTGAATTTTAAAATCACTTGTCTCTTTTTCATCTTTTTCTACAAGTACAATCGGATTGTAATTTCTATTTTCTTTAATCAATATAATTGTTTCCCTAGAAAGATCCTTCATATTTTCTATTTCTTCATCATTTTGACATTGGATGATAAAATCATCTCTTATTTTTTCTTTTTCTAGTGCCTCTTTTATAACCATTGGTTTTTTATCAAAAACAACAATATTTAATCCATTTGGTCTTATAATTTTAGGTAATGATAATAAATGATTTGATACTTCAAAACCAACATCAATACCATTTTTTATAAATTCAATATATTTGTCTCTTTTTTCAAAACTAGTTTTCAAATCACCATTATTCAAAGCAGTAAAGATAGTTTCACCCTTATCATTGTCTATAGCATTAATCATTTTATTTTTAAGTTCATCAAGTGTTATATTCAATGCTTTTGCAACTGCATTTAAAAAAGAATTTTCAGTTTGATCAGAGCCATATTTAAAATAATATCCAGTGACACTATTTAATAAATAATGTTGTTTTATTTTCCTTTGTTTATTCTGTAATTTATTAAGAAAGAAATCCAAATATTTTGGTAAAAATCCTACTCTTCCCTCTTGGATTTTATTTGTATCTTGTAAAATATATAATTTATCACCAAATGCTTTTTCCTTAACTTTTTCAACTACTTCGCCTTTTCCAATACATTTAAGATAATAATCTTTCTTTTGTTTATTTTTTGCTAAGAATTGATCTTTTTTAAAACAACAGGGCATACATTGGCCGTATGGATTTGTGCTTTTAGAGAGAAACCCAACATACATATGATCACTATTTTCATCTGGATTGCATGAATAAAAAATAGTACCAGATACATTTCCCTCATCATCAATATTATCTAATCCGACAGCTCTTACAATAATTTCTTTTTTCTTTCCTCGTGATTTAAAAAATGTTTTTTTCTCATATATACCAGTTGTTTTATTTAATTTAAATCCCTGTTTTAACAACTCATCAATTGATACTATTTGTTGAGGCCTTCGTTTTTTATCATTTCCACTATTTTGACATGATCTTGTCCATTGACTTTGACCTTTCTCTGGCTTAAATCCAATTCTTGTTTTATCTAGTTTAGCCATTTGCTTAACAGTTAATTCTTCTTTATCATAATTAACAATATCATCAACTTTATTTCTTCGACTTGCAATTTTAGTTAATTTTTTTAATTTTTCTTTAAGTACCTGTCTTTCTGGTTTTTTATAAAGATATGTTTCGACATATAGATAAATTAATATATTGTAAAAAGTTATAATTCTATCTAATTGACTTTTATTTCTGGCTCCTGATATTCTAATTTTATACTTATCTCTTTGTTTTCCCTGAATATCAATACCTATTCCTGGTGGTTTATATTTGGGTATATCTTCAAGTTTTTTTAATGTTTTTCTTGATTTTTTAATATTTGAATATTTTGTTTTTACTCTATCGATTTCTTCAGTTGCCCTTTCAATTGTTATGTTAAATTGTTTACTAATTTCAGTTATTAATATTGTATCTGTATAATCATAATTTCTCATAAAATATAATACTCTCTGTTCAATTCGGGACTGATTCTCATATTTTGTGACTCTTTTATATCTTAAATATGTACCATATTTTCCTTTTTCTGTTTCTTTTTTTGATTTTGCTAATCTTTTTCTTGGTTCAATTACAAGTGCAACATAAGGATAGAAATATCTAGAAAATTCCGAAAGATCATTATGATTAATTACAAATTTTTCTGGTAACTCAAATTGTTGCATTGTGTTGATAAATGCATATTTGAATTCAAGATCTACTGGAATTTTAAATGTTACTTTATTATTTTCTTTATTAAGTTTATAAAGTAATTCCCTAACATATTCATATGAATTTTGAATATCTTGGATAGTTGCTTTATCTTCCTCTTTCCATTGAGTCTTATATTCAACTCGCCCATTATCACCTAAATTGATTGCCATAAATTTTTCAACATTTCTTTCAACAACTCTAACTTTAAAACTAATTCCGTAGGGCGCATTTTCAAACCATTTTGTTAATACATTTGCATTTTCTTTATATTTGCTAAATTCTGTTATGTCTTTTTCATTATATTTAAAAATAATTTGACCATCCATAGTTTGATATTGAATAAATGGATATTTATGATCAACAACAAATTCATTGAAAATTCTAAATAAATCTATTTTTTTACTTTCACTTGATTCGTCAAGTTTAAGATTAACATGAATTACTGATTGAACAACATAAATATCTTTAAATAGAGAAGCATAATTTGCAGTTTTTCTTATTGTTTCTATATTTTTTGTAATTTCATTTTCTATCACCAAATCATTATTTAATGTCTCATAAATTGATTTCATTTTTGAACTTTCTAATTCAGTATTACCATTTAAATAATCAATAATATGTGGAACATCATCTCCTTTAATTCTTGGAAAATATACACGAATATAAACATCAATAATATTTTTTAAGGTTTCTTGATCTGGTTTATAACCCTTTCCAAGTTCATTATAAATATCTATCATGAATAATTCATTATTCATAAAATAACCTTCATAATCATACAATATATTGAAATCGTCGTCTTCCCTTCTAATTTTACCACCGTATCTTCTAATATTATCCCTTAGTAATTTTAAATTTCCACGAAGTTCTTCATATACTCTTATATTTGTATTAGGCTCAACATCAATCGTTAAAATATCAGTTCGTTTTATCCATTTTTGTCCAATCATAACTTTGTCAAGTTTATTATCAAAAAAGTATTCACTCCATAAGTATTGTCTTGATGGTGCTATATATGCATTCCCTTCAAATTTTGGATGATTCTTAATACTAGCACAAATTTTATTCTTTATTGATTTAACTGTATCATCTTTAATGATATATTGACTTGTAATATAATGTTTATAATAATTATTTCTCAAACTATCATCATACATTAGATTATCTTTACTTATGTCAAAATCAACTAAGCTACTCTGAATCTTTTTGAATATCTTTTCATCATCTAATGCGTCTTTAATTAATTGTGATGTCTGGACAATATTTTTATCAGTTGTTACATCTGTATCTTGATAAATTTTTTCCAATTCATCAATATCTAATTCTTCTCCTGGTAATGTTTCATCTTGTGCTAATCCTTCATCAAATTCTATTTCGCCATCATTGTTTTCATCAGCCTTAGCTTTCATATCAGTTAATAATTCTTTTGGTTCTTCATCTTCCTCTTCAAATTCAACAAAATTCTCTATTTCTTGATCAGCTTGACCACCATATTGATAATCCATCAAAGAATTATAGTCATATTTTGCCATTCTATCAAATAATTTTACCATATCTTCTCTATTATCATACTCTGATTCGTCAGATGATCCACCAATTGTTGTTTCTTCACTTGTTTCTTCGCTAGTTTCTTCGCTTGTTTCTTTGACTATTTCATCATTTGACGCTATTCTTTCTTGCATCATATGTGTTAAACTTCCTTTTTTAATTGTTGTATAATCAGGTTCTTCTTCTTTAATTTTTGATTCTTTTTTCATTTCTTTTTTTGTCAGTAATTCTTCTTTGATCAGTGCATTATAATTATACAATATTTTTGTATCCATTAACTCAAATTTTGCAATATTTTTATCATACCAATCTTGGCCAAGTTTTTCTTTAATTTCTGTTTCTTGTTTCTTATTTTTTCTAATTTGTTCCACTGTATAATTAACATGATAAGTATTAAAAAATTTAAAATACCATTTTTCGCCATAATAATCACTTAATTTTTTATGTTCTTCTTTTGATAATAACATTAATGATTGGAATAATTGTTTATCTTTAATTTTCTCTAGTATTGTCATAATAGGTTTGGATACATTTCCAATAAAAATGTATTGATTATATTGGATGCGTTGATTATTATTTTTATACTTAAATATGATTTTAATTGGATCATCCATAATTGTATATAATATGATTTAGAAAAAAATATTATATAATACTTTCACTAATTACCATTCCGCAATATTCTGTTGGTCTCTCATAAAAATCTATTTTTTTATAAATATTTATCTCGACACCAGTTTTTGCAAAAAAAGCAAATATTTTTTTAAATAAGTCGCCATGGCCATATTCCGGACATGCGACATGTGCCATTTCATGTAAAACAACATACATTAACAGATTAATTCCGTGAATGGTTCCATCGTATTTTGATCTAATACAATATACTATTTCTTCTCCTTTATTTACACTGTAACTAGTATATGCACTATCTGCGCTACTTTCATTAATTACAACATCCCCTATCCTTTCATCTAATTGTTCAATATATTTTTTATATTCTGGATATTTATCTTTATTTGTTACTAAATGATCTTTTAATTTGAACATATTTTTTCTTATTTGTGCAAGCATATTTGCTGCTTCAATTTTATCATTTAAATCTCTGACCAAATATTCTTTTCCATCTAGTGTAGATTTTACATATTTAACTTCGGTTTTCTCGAGATGAAATAGTATAAGTATAGATATTATAAATATAAAAATAAGCAATATTATTCGATTATCCATTGATCTTATAATTTATTGAGATATAATTTTAATATATATAGGAATTTATTTTTTCTATAATATCTATATATAGTAATATAATGGGTCTGGCTAATAGCTCACCACAAGCTCCTGAAAATAGGAAATATACTAGCGCAGAAATTGAACAAAATCTCATGAGATTATTTAAAAACAACATGAAAAATAATTTTTCTGAAGCAAGTCAAACATTTGGAAATGTAAATTTTTCAGAAGATATACTTGAAATGCAAAATGCAGGTAATCCAATAAAATTTAAATCATCAAAAAATAGACATTTAGAACATAATATAGAAGCATTTATAAATAAAATTCAAAATGGCGGAAATGAAAACTTACAGCTAATTTCTGAACAATCAGAATTTGCAAAAATTAAAGAATATTTATTAAAAGAAGCTCAAACCGGTGGGAATAATAGTAATAATAAATCAATTGAAGACGGAATCACTTATGAATCAATATCATCTATTTCTGGATTCAATGAATTAAGAAATAGTCTTTCTCAAGAGGGCGGGAAAAGAAGAAAAAAACATAAAGTTATGACATTAGCACATGTTTTACAAAGCGGTCAACTGGGTGGCGACAGAGATGATGATAGTGATGAAGTTTCAACACCAGAAAGTGGTCAATTAAGTGAAACAAGCAAACAGTCTGTAAATCTTAGAACTGCTGATTTAAGCTCAACATCAGAAAATGGTCAATTAAGTGAAACAAGCAAACAGTCTGTAAATCTTAGAACTGCTGATTTAAGCTCAACATCATATAGTAACCAAGAATATAGCCACACAAGTAATCAAGTTGAATCATCTGAATTAAATATTGTTCCATTCTATAGTTCAGAAAGTAGTAATGCTCATCCCTATACACGAAATAGACTTAATAAATAAATTTACATATCAAGTATAAAACCTCCTTTTTTATTATCATAAACAGATTTAGTTTCATTAACCTGTTTAATTTTTTTCTTTATTTGTTTTTTAGGTTCTTGTTTTGGCATAACTTTTATATTACCATCATCAAAACATGTTAATTTATGAATACTCTCATCACTATTATCGCTATTATCGTCATCATTGTCATCAAATGGATCTTCATCAAAATCAGTTTCACCTATCATTTTAAAATAATAATTAAGAGGCTTCTTTCCTGTTCTTCTATTTGTTTCTTTTATAATACAATCTTGAAATATTTTTTTTGGGGAATCTGTTAAATGTTGTAAAAATTGTATTGATGGTTTCATTATTTGGTTAGTTATGTAAAACAAGTAATCGAGTTTTAGTTTATTTGTAATGATATATTCTGGTGTTTCCACTCTATCTCCTTGTAGCTCGACTTCATGATCAATAAGTATATATGCATATGGAATTCGATCGTTACTCATCGGTTTATTTCCAGGATCCCGGTCGGCAATTCTATCTGCTAAAACTGCATGAACAATCCTTGTTCTATCTGCATATGACCGTTCTTCTTTGGGTTTCATTTCTTCTATCTTTCTTTCATCCTTTGTTAAACCATTCCCTTTTATTGTTTTTGTAATAATGAATTTATCTAATGAATACCTATTTGACAAAATATCATTTAAAACTTTCTTGGCAAATGATAATGCCTTATCAATACTTTTATCATTTAAAATACTTTTAATTATTCCGCCAACAACAATTTTAACTATTGGTGCATTATCACGTCTCTTTAATACAATTCCCATACTTGCTTGATAAAATTTAGTGGGATCCGATTCATATTTATTACCAACATATTTCTTTTTAGTTAAAATAATGAATGGGTGGAATGTCTTTTCATATTCCATGTTATGTGGAACAGGCAATATTTTTGCAAGTATTTTACTACACATACTCGCTAATTCAATACTAATTGCCAATGAAGATGAATCAGTAAGAAATTTATCATCTCCTTCGTTTGCAATTCCAAATTTAATAAATACACTATCAGTGTCTCCATATATAATTTTAGGTGAAATAGTTTTCCCAGTTAATAAAGTTTTAATTTTATCATACATCCATTTTGTAAAATCTTTTTTGCATTCATGGTTTAATTTTTTGTCTATAAATTTTTTATCATCTATTACTGTTCTATTTTTTGTAAATACATCTAAATATTTATATCTGGCACAATCTTCATTATTTTGAATTGATTTTAAAATATTAACATTTTCTTCACCAATTAATTGCTCAACTTTCTTTTGAAATAATAATTCAATTATCTTTATAAATTCATTATAATCATTATCCAATATTGACCTAACCAATATTGGAAATATAACTTCAACAAAAATTCTTGATGCATTAAGCATTTCTCTTCCTGTTGAAGTTGTTGATGCAGCAATTTCTTTCATGAAAATTGGACTTGTTGGTGCACCACATTGTCCATACAATGAATTTGCTGTTAATTTATAAGCTAATTGTAATCCCTCCAAAATTTTCCATACAAATGGATTCTCTTCTTTAGCTTGTTGTCTCCTTGTTTCAGCCCTCGCGTCGAGTAATTCGGTAAGGATCTCCGGTAAAATACCAACAGATCCATCTTTTGCTCTTGCATATCGACATGTATGTTGTTCGTCAGTTTTTGATATATATGTTGCTGTTTCATAATAATAATTTTGTAAATTATCATATTTTGCATCGCTAATTAGTGTTTCATGAGACATATTTTTATGTCTCATTGAATTAGGATATAGACTATTATAATCTAGGACAGCTACTGGCTCAAAATGAACGCCGACGGTTGGTTCAAAAACCGTTGCACCTTCATATCCTTCTTCATCATCTTCTTCATTTTCTTCTTCATGTTTTTTGAATTTTGCATTTGGTGGTGCTTTATCATCTTTATAAGGCTTTCGAATAACTGGTATGAGATGATTTCTTTCTCTACATTTCTTCGAAACAAGACTAAAAATTTTAACTCCTTGACCTCTCAAAAAAATATATGCTAATGGAACATGACATACATTTGCCATACCAATGTTATTTGTCAAAATTTGTAGTTTATTAACTAACTTGTTGCATAGTATACAATCCTGCAAGCAGTACCTTGCTATCTTTGCACGATCTTTGGATGATCCTTTTTGTAATCTAAAAATATCTTGTGGTGATACATCATCTTTGGCTTGGCACCAATAGACTTTATATTTATCAAGACCCAAATCATTAATATTTATAATTCCTTTGACAATGAATGAATCATAGTTATCTTTTCCAATCATTTTTGCTTTTAATTTAATATCAGTAACCTCAAATTTTTCTTCATTATTATAATATGTATCTGATAAACCATCATTATAAAACATTTTAATAAATCTTCCAATTTCTAATCCATAAAGCCCTTTAGTATAAATAGTACTTAATTCTTTTTTCTCATCTATTTCTATTTCTTTTATCATTTCCTTAATAAATTCAGAAGCAACATTATCTAATTTATAAGATCCCAATCTGTAATCTCTTTGAACTACTTTCATAATATCGATTTGTACTCTGCCTTGCATTGCATAGTATTTCAATTCATTCTTTCCTAATGCGCTAGATGCTAATGTTTTATCAAGAAATGGACTCATTTCATTTTTTATTCTTCCAAGTTTTGAAAAACTAGTATGACAACCCAATTTTTTCGATCTCTCTTCAAGATATTTAAAATCAAAACCAAAAATGTTATATCCAGTGATAACATCAGGATTCATTCTCTGAATTAATTTTGTCCATGCCAATAAAACAGCCACTTCATTATCATATGATTCAACATCAGCACCTTCAATTGGATCACAAGATCCCAAAGTTATTATATGTTTATAATAACATTCATTTTCACCATATTTACTAAAAGTTGTTCCTATTTGAATTACTTTATCATCATCTCTTTTAGCCTGTGGAAAAGTTCCATCACCACTTGTACATTCAATATCAAAAGCTGCTATAATCATTGGTACAATTGCATTTCCTTTTTCTTTTACTGGTTCTAATTGTGTCCAATCTGTATAAATTGATATATCGTTATTTGACGGACTACCATTTTGACTAAATATATTATATTTTCCAGCCTGAATTCTAATCCACCCAACAGAATTTAATTGTCTTATATGCATACACCTAAACATTGGCTCAATATTTGATTCATATAATTTATATTTTTGCGGTTTAGGAGTTAACAATGGATTTCTAATTGCTTTATTAAATATTCTTTCATATGCTTTAAATCCATCATGACTATAAAAAGTTAATTTAATAAACGGAAATTTCTTATAATTTGTAAATTTCCAAAATATACACTGATCAACTATTTCCCATGATTTCAATGAATTGACCAGTTCTGGATTTTTATTCTTGACTTCTTCTTTAACAGTATTAATTAATATTTGAGCTTTTTGTTTTTGTGAATTCCAAAAAGATGGGATTGCAACATAAAAGTATGGAGCAAAATTTTTCACTTTAACAAATACTTTTTTTCCATCTGGAGTTGTACCATATATTCGAATAATATATTTTTTCAATATGTCATCGCCAAAATCAGTGTCTTCATGCACTGTTCCCCAATCAGTCACTTGAAATACTAAATCTTCATTATTACTCATATGATAATTTTAATTTAATTTAATTATCTATATTTGTAAATATTATTATATTTTTTTTATCAATTTTTTAACTACATAAAAAATGAAAAATAGAGAAAAAAATACTTAATAATATATATAAAAATATATTAATCTTCATTATTAAATGGAATCGAAAGATGATGATGAGTGTGAACAAGCAAAAAAATCAAAGTCATTTCTTCGACTTTTTCCTTATTTAAAGGATAAACAAAAGGCAATGAATTTAAAAATAGATGATAAATCAATATATTATATTTCTATAAGAGAATATGCTGCCAAAATTTCTAGTATTATAAAAAAACATTTAGAAATATTAGAAATTGATGCAAAAAATGCCATTATTACTGATGCAACAGCAGGGGTAGGTGGTGATACCATTTCATTCGCACTAAGTTTTAAATTTGTCTATGCAATTGAAATAGACAAACTGAGAGCTGATTATTTAATTAATAATTTAAATATATATGATTTAAAAAATGTAAAAGTTATTAATAATGACTGTATAGGAATTTTAAATTCAATAGACAATCATGATGTCATTTTTATTGATCCACCATGGGAACCGAATGATGAATCATATAAAAAACAAATTAATTTAAGATTACCAATAAGTTTTTATGAATCAATAGAAGCTTATTGCAATCGATTGATGGATGCATCATATATGAAAAAAGTTCCAAAACTTATTATTCTTAAACTTCCAAAAAATTATGATACATTACATTTTTATAAAACAGTAAAACATAAAAATATGTATTATTATGATTTAAGAAAAATGATTATATTAGTAGTAATTGTTTAAAGTCTTCTCACATAAAATAAAATATAAGCGTCTTTTGTTATAATTTCATTTTCCAGATTTTCATTTGGAACATGAAAAACTCTTTCGTCATTAAAACCATACCAAAGACCATTAATACTATTTTTACAATAGGCAATATAATGTCCAGAGTTACATGATCCGTTATGATCACTCACTGCCCATAAATCATAAATTGGTTTATTAACTGGATGAATATCTGATAAATATTCAGAAATATTTAAATTTTCAATTGGAAATTTAACTGTTGAATATGTTTTTGATGTCATTCCATATCCAGGTCTTACTTCAGTAACTTTGAATCGTTTAAGTTGTATAATCATTATATTTGGTGGCTCCCAAATATGAATTTTTTTAATAGCATCTACTTTCTTCTTACACTCAGCACAAAAATATTTCTCTTGATTTTCTAATAATTCAGGTGAAACAAATTTTTTGAAAGACTCCTCTAATGTCACAGTACCTTGTTCCTGTGTTGGCAAAGATAAAATTGTAAATGGATCAAATGCCCATGTTATATTATTACATTCTTTACATGTAATTTTTGAATAAAAGAGACCAGTAAATAGATCAGTAATGATAGAATGCGATTTTTGAATATATTTTCTCCAAAAAATATATGAATCACTAATAATTGCATCGTTTGTATGCATTTTTTTAAATTGTTTTAGATAAGAAAGATATTTCTCTCTTTCTTCTGGCAATAATGACTCATCATTTATTTTCTCAGTACATTCTTTTTTTACTTGCATATAATTTTCTACACCTTCTGAAATAGTTGGAAATATTACTTTAACTGAAACTTTTGTTTCTTCATGAATTGAATCAAGAACAAGACTCAGTAATTCTTGGCTATCATTTTGTTTATATCCTGCAAATATTGGACATTTTTCACCAATAATTTTTTTTAATCCTGACGGGCGAATTGAATAATTTCTATACCACATTTTTTGCATTAATTCAGATAGTTTTTTAACTATACTATTATTCATGGCATCTTCAACATCTGCTTTTTTAATTGTTATCTGCTTATCAGATGAAATTCCATTTTCTTTTCTTTTAATATCAGCTACTTGATCAACTTTATTCGAATATAATTGTTTACTATATTTATCTTTCAAAAGCCATGACCTCAAATAATCTAGAGATGTCAAACATTGTATAATTGAATTCATATAACATGTGTTTCCAAGATTTTCTAATCCAGACAAGCCTCTTACTGTGACTTTTATCCTTTCCACTTTTTCTTCAGCAGATTCAGATTTTTTTAAATGATTCATCTTCTATACATATAGTATTTGTATTTCTTTAATATAGTTTGAACATATTGAATATATTAATCAATTTTTTTATTAGTATTATTATATAATGCCTAAAAAAGAAGAAATAGATGAAAGTATGGCGGCTAACCCTAATAACCAGAAAATAGTTGATGAATTTTTGCAACTCATTGATCAAATTAAAATCCAAATTGATAATGCGCCTGCAACAGCTGATTATGTTACAAATAATTTCCGATTAAAACAAATTACAGCAGCACTTTTAATTATTAAAAAATATCCAAAAGAAATTAAAAATGGTAATGATTTAAAAAATATAAAAGGTATTGGAAAAGGTACTATATCACGTATTGATGAAATTTTAAAAACCGGTCATTTATCTGAAATTAAGATTACTTTGACTGAAAGAAAAATGTCTAAAGCAATTGAAGAATTACAAGAAATTCATGGTATTGGTCATAAAACAGCATATGATTTAGTAACAAAATATGGAATTACTACAATCAACCAATTGGAAAAAGCATATAACGATGGTATTATTGAATTGAATGACCAAATTTTAACAGGATTAAAATATCATAATATTTATAAACAAAATATTCCAAGAAATGAAGTTACAATTATTAAAAATTATTTAGAAAAAGAAGCTAAAAAAGTTAATAATCAATTACAAATAACAATATGTGGATCTTATAGAAGAGAAAAGGCAACTTCTAATGATGTTGATGTTTTAATTACCCACCCAAATATTAAAACAAAATTACAACTGAGTCTTCAAAATGAAAATAATTATTTAATAAAATTTGTTGAATTGTTAAAAAAAGATAAATTTTTACTTGCCGATTTGACAGATAAGAATTTTGAAATTAAATATATGGGATATTGCCAATTTAAGAAAAATCCTGTCAGAAGAATTGATATCAGATATATTCCATATGATTCATATTATACAGCTCTTCTTTATTTTACAGGATCAGGACCATTTAATAAAAAAATGAGGAGATTAGCAGAACAATTAGGTTACTTATTAAATGAATATGGATTATATAAATTAAATGGTGAAAAGAAAAAAAGAATCAAAATTAATTCTGAAAAAGATGTGTTTGACATTTTAGAAATGGAATATTTAAGTCCAGATAAAAGAATATAATTTTACAAAATAAATTCAATTATATCTATTTAGAAAAACTAGCCTTATATACTTCTTTCATATATTAAAAATTCATTTTACAAGTGTTCGCAGCTGCATAACAACATTGATTTATCAAATGATGCTATATTTAGTGTAATAAATTCATGATGTAAAATATCTGCGCAGCCAATCTAAAATAATAAATTTAATATTCAAAAATATACCAGCACGATCTTACTTTGTTATACAGCAGTGTGGATTAAATGATCTCAAAATTAACATATAATATATTATTTCATAATTATAATTTATTCCATCATATTTCTAAATTCGAAAAGTAATTTATTTAATACTTTCTTATGATCACTGTTTGATAATACATAGTTATACATATTATTTTTATTTACGCCAGCATTAATCATAAAATTATTTTTTAATTTATCTAGAATAGATGCATAGTCTCTAATAAAACTAATAAATAATTGATTTCTATCTATTTCTTTTTGATCTAATATATTTTTTAATGTTTTTTTCAATAGTTCATTTTGTGGAACATCCGGATTATTAATCCTCATTTCAAGATACCAAAAAGTCCATGCGAGACAATATCCAGCAGGATCCCCTAATTTTTTCACTGATTGTTTATTATCATTGCTCATTGACTGGAATCCAATAGTACCAAAAATATCTTTAGGTGACAAATACTTTGCTCCAAATAATGCTTTTCCTAAATCTGCTAAGACTTGATCTAGTTTGTCACTATCTAAATATGGTACATCACCATAAGGTTCGAATCGTTCAAATGTATTCATCACTTTATCATATATTAAAATATTCGCATGTGTTGTATCCATTGATGTTACTAATGTTAACTTTATAACAATGAATCTAATTGATGGCTTCATTAATTTTTTAATGTATATATTCAAATATTTGTTAATATAATAAGAATTAGCACTCTTCCAAATAATTAAATAAGGTGATAATTCATAAAAATTATCAGTGTAAATTTTAATTAAGTTTGAAATAATTAATTCCCCAGATGTCTTATATAAATCATTATTTTCCATGATTATTTTATCATTAATAGCTTTATCTCTGATGTAATATTGAAAAGGTACTCCAATATTTTTATATTTTTTTAACATTTCGACTGTGTAAATTACATTATGTAAGACATCAGAATTAAATAATCCATGAATTGTTTTAGGACCAGTTATCAATTTAATTTTATTATTCATAATCATTTGATCTTCAACCACAGGTATTGATCTTTTAGTTTTAAAAATGTATTTTTTTAATTCTTTTTTACATTCATCAGATTTTGTATTATTACATTTTGTAATATGATTTATTCTACCATCAATTAAATTTGTATAACTATCAATTACTATATCTATAAAATCATAAATATGATTACCATTTAAATAATCTATTGGTCTCTTATGTATATTATTTTCAGTAAAGATATCCAATTGTTTTTTATTTATTATCTTATTATAGTTTTTCCAATTATGATTTTTACATAATAGGTGCAATGGTGTTTCACCATCAATATTTTTCATATTTAAATCACTTTCATAAATTAATTTAGCTATTATTTCGTTTGATAATTTACTTTTATTTAGGGCATAATGTAATGGGATTTCTAAATATCTATTGTAATTATTCAAATTATAATTATGATTTAATAATATATCAATAATTTTCTCATCATTTGATTCAATCGCAAAAATCATTGGATTATAATCACCTTCTGGGCCATTATAATTAATATTTGCACCTTTGCTAATTAATAATTCCATCAAATCGTAATTTTTATTCTTAACTGCATAAAGAAATGGTGTAAGATAATGATTATCTTTTTTATTAACATCATACCCATTTTCAATAAATAAATGAGCCAGCTCTGTTTTATCTAATTTAACAGCATAACTAAATAATGAATTAGTTTTCTTTATTTTTTTTAGTAGTAATACAATTATTTTATAATGTTTATCTTTTTTAGATTTAAATTTAGCAATATTTTTTGTCATTATATTTTCACCATAAATATCACTTGTTAATATATCACTATCATATTTCAAAATAAATTTTATAAAATCAATATCATCATATAATAAATTTACAATATTTTCATTATTATTATTTAATAAATTTAAAAATGAGGGATACTCAGATATACAGTTTTTCAATAATTCAATATATCCATAACTTGCTAATAAATGAATTGGAGTATCACCATCTTCATTACTTTGTTCTAATACATTTTTATTATTTTTTAAAAAATATTCTATGATTTTAGAATTATTATTAATAGCTGCTAAATGAGCAATTGTATTTGTATTGGTTATTTCGTCAGCTACATTTATTTTTTTATTTTTAATCAAATTATATATCTTGTCCCATTTATTGTTATTAATAAGTTTTTTAATATTATCCATATTTATAATAAATTAAAAGATAAAAATTTATCCTGAGCAAGAATCACAATTAAATTTACTCGTTCGAGGCCCATGACTAATTTCAATTTCATTTAACCTTCTTGGATCATCATTTGTCTCTTTTTTTGACATTATTGGTTTTCCTTTATTTTTTCTTTTATTTTCTATGATTTCAATAACTTGTGGATCGAGACCAAATTTAATAGCATCAACAGCTGGTTGCGTCTTTAAATAATACATTCCTGTTTTCGCTTTGTTTTTCCAAGCATAAAAATGCGATGAAGCTAAACTATTAAAGTCTGGAATTTTACAGAACAAATTTAAACTTTGGCTTTGATCAATAAATGGCCCTCTTTCAATAGATTGTTGGACAATAGGTTTATTCTTAAGTTCAACAGCTGTTTTATATATTTTTTTGATTTCATCTGGAATTTCATCAATATTTTGAATTGAACCATTATCATATATTATTTCATATCTAATCTGCTCAGTCCATAAACCCAATTTAAGCAGTGTTTCAACTAATTGTCTATTAACAACCACAAATTCACCAGCAAGTGTTGTTCTAATATAAACATTTGATGTAATTGGTTCAGTATATTCTGAATTTCCCATAATTTGTGATGTACTAGCTGTTGGCATGACAGTTGTTAATAAACTGTTTCGTGTACCATATTTTATGATGTCTTCAATCAAACCATCCCAATCAAATCCCATTAAAAGGTCTTCGGTTTTTAATCCCCATAAATGATATTGTAGTTTTCCTTTCGAAAATGGTGATCCTCCATTATACCAAAATGTTTCATATGGACCCTTCTCTTTGGCTAATTGATTTGACATTTTAAGAGAACCGTAATAAATAGTTTCAAATATCTTTTTATTAAGAATTCTTGCTTCATCCGAATCATAGGCTAAACCTAAAGTACAATAGACGTCGGCTAAACCCTGAACACCTATGCCAATTGGTCGATGACGCATATTTGATTTTCTGGCTTTTTCAACAGGATAATAGTTAATATCTATAACATTATTTAAATTATATGTTACAACTCCTGCTATATATTCTAATTCTTTAAAATCATAATATAAATTGTTTTCAGAGTCTCTTTTAACGAATCGAGGCAAGCAAATTGATGATAAATTACACACAGCAATTTCATCAGCTGATGTATATTCAACAATTTCTGCACATTGGCCGGTTAATACACCATTAAACATACCCATATGTCTTTTTGGTTCTGTAAAACAATATGTGTTTTCTTTTTCATCTATTTTTTCAATTCCAACTACTTTTATAAATCGCGTTGTGTCTTGTTGTTGATTTATTTCTGAAAAAATTAATTGTTTAGGGCTAAATCCTAATTTTGATAAATTATATAACCCATTAGAATTGATTAATAATTTATATATTACTTTACACTCGTATTCGTTTATGCCTTCTTTATTATCTGTCAATAATCCTTTTCTAGCATTTTTATTCTTTGTTACTTTAGAATCAATCCCAATAACTTGCAACATTAATTTAATTTTCAATAAAAAGTCTTTATCTATGCTAGTTATTTGTAAACTTTCATTTGTTCCATTTTTTATTATAGTACCATTAGCGTCGCAATATCCCTCAAACCATCTTAATGTCGTTTCTAAACTTTGATTTAATGGTACAAAGAATTTTTCTCTCATGTCTTTGGGTAAAACTAAGTCATATCTATCAGTTAATTCATTTACTGAATATGATTCATATTTTAAATATTTCAGTAATAATTTTTTTTCTCCATATAAATATGCTTTTGGATATTTAAGAGAAGTATACTCATTACCGGAATAAAACCCATGGGTATATGGATATTTCATATCATTTGAATCTGATAGTTTTATTTCTGTTGGAAGTTCATATTTGATTAATTTATCATTCAGTTTTAGTTGATCTGCTTGTACCATAATTTGTTTTTGATATTTGGCATCATCAATAATATAAAATTTATGTTCTGGTGTACATTTAATTTCAACTCCATTCGAAAATTTTATTTTAATTAATTTTTGATCTATGCCTGTTTGTTTTATAATAACATTACTAAATTCTATACCATTCCAAACATTAACTTTTTGATTAACAATATCCTTAATTGGAATTTGACCATTATCTGTTAAAATATATGTGTCCCCACTAACACATAAATTTGATGATTGGATTACGCCTAAATTAGATTGATTGGTCTGTCGATTAACATTGTCTTTATAGAGCATATATGGCATGCCTGTTTCAATCTGACTAGTAAGAATATGAAACCATAAATCAGATGCTCTAACTTGTTTTTTATATTTTCCTTCTTTTTCATATTTTAAATATAATTTCTCAAATTCTTCTCCAAATGATGTTGTTAGTCCAGGACATTCATCTGGACACATTAAAGACCAAATTTCATTATTTTGTACTCTTTTCATGAATAGATCACAAATCCATAAAGCTAAGAATATGTCTCTGGCTCTTTCTTCCTCTTTCCCTTTATTACTTCTCAATTCACAAAAATGAAAAATGTCAGCATGCCATGGCTCAATGTAGCAATTCTCTGCCAATAAACCTTCTACAGTATATGAATGATCTTCTTCGATACCAAGAGTATAAACATATTCATCTTTTCGATCTGTTTCTGTAATTTCAAGAATTTTTAGAAAATTTTTATCTATATTATCACCATTCTCTAATTTTTTGAGACATCTTTCTATTCTATCATCGGTATAATATCTATGTATTTGCTTAAGAATATTTTCGCTTAATGGAACACTTATTGTATATGGATTACAAGTCATTCCTTTACCAATTTTTCCTTTTACAAAAGATACAGCGATACCATTAGCTCTGGATAGATGATATAGTTGATTTATTAAATTTTCATTTGATAATCCTATGACTGCATTACATTTATTTTTTGTTATATTACCATTAGTCGATAATAATCCTGCAATTAAGCTATCCACCAGTGTTTTTGGCCAATTAAATATCATGCTTGGTAATTTTTTTCCATCAAAATAACTTCCAAATAATTTATTAAAAATTAATCCAACAATATTCGAATTTATTGTAATTTCTGTAACATTTCTTTTACAAATAGCAGAAGTATATTCACTAATATTACAATCAAATGTTTCTTTACATACCTTTTTTATAAATTCTATTTCTTTTTTATTATTTTTATCACATACAATTCCAATTCCTATAGGGGGGGTACCTGTCTCTTTTGTTTTAATATGTCCATCGCCAAGCCATATTCCAAATAAATTTGCCAGATCTTCTGTTATGTTCCATACTCTATTTATTGGGTGCGAGTTAGAAACATTTTTTTTCCCTGTTTCATCAAATGTAGTTGTAATTAACATTATTTTATTAGAATCTAAAAGATTTAATTTTGAATCTGTAGATTCTATGATATCTTTATAATCCATTACATCTATTTTGTAATTTTTCGAATCTGTGATATTGGTACCAGATGGAATTGATATATAACAAGCTTGTCTTGTTGTTTCTTTATTATCCATAAGATTTTTCAGTTCTTCAATACTATTCCATCCCAAAGACAGTTGATTATGTTTATATTTTTTGGTGTACAAAGACCAAAATTTATGATTACCAGTAACATAAATATCTTTATTCCTTTCGACAACTAATTTATAAATTTTTCTATCTCCCAATGGATTTTTATGAACTTGTGTAACCGGTCTTATTCTATTTTTATGGGTTACAACTAAGTCTCCTATTTTAACATCTTGTATCTTTCGAATTCCATTATTCGTTGTGAATACTTCAGTATCTTTTGTAAAACAGGCAATTGCCCCATTTCTTCTGCCTCCTTGATTAATATATCTACCTAACCAATTGAATACTTGGATCATTGGAATAATACCACTAGATGTTCCATTTGTCCCTCGAATGTAACTTCCAGAAGCCCTAACATCACTAATACTAATTCCTATACCTCCGGCTCTTTTGCTAATTAAGCCAGTGTCTGTCATTGTTCCCAATATAGATTCTAAACTATCTCCCATCTTTAATAAAAAGCAAGATGACATTTGTTGCCAGGATGATCCAGCATTATATAAAGTTGGTGATCCAAAAATAAGTTTACCATTTGCCATACATTTATATAATTCAATGGTTCTATCAATGTTGTCTAAATTTAATGCAATTGCAACTCTCATGAACAAATGTTGTGGTCTTTCAATAATTTTACCATAAATATTTTTTAATTTAGTTTCTTTTTCAACAGTTGCATTTTTACTTTTTTGTTCATAATTATTTGATTCTTTTATTCTATGAAGGTATGCCCTTTCCAGTGTTTTGAAACCAAAATAGTCAAAATTATAATCTAAATTGTAATTTTCATCTAATACTTTTTGAATACTTGCAATATTTCTTTTCACAAAATCCACATATTCTAATGTAACTAGTGGATTAAAGTTTCCATCTTTATCAGTATTATCACATAGTCGATCAGTAACTTCCATAAAATCTCCACTTGTCATTTTATGTAACCGACTGATACACAAAGCTGCTGCTAAATCATCATATTGTGGATCATCTTTGATTCTTTCAGCACACTTGACAGCGGCAAAATGATCGATTTCTTCAGTTGTTATTCCATTTGATAATCCTTTAATTGTGTCTTTTGTGATTTCTAATGTATCAATTCTATTCAAATTTAATTTTGCACATAGTATTTGAATACGACGAAGTATCTTATCAAAAGATATTGGTTCAGTACGACCATCCCGTTTAATTACGCTCATATCAATAATTTTACTGTTAATGTTAACATTACTATCCAGGGATTCCATCATAATATATTAAAATCAATTTTTTTCTTTCAAGAAAAATTGATTTTAAAATATATTAATTTATAAAACTATAGTATTATTAAAATTTAAAATTATGCAAACTTCTAAATTGGACATTACCCAACAAACTTGCAACCAATCTACTATGCAAAATTCAAATCATTTATTAAATCCTATGATGCAAGAAGAAATAGAGGAACTGATTAGAAAATATGGATATGACAAAATTATGACAACTGTTGATAATCTTAAACCAAAAAATAAAATGGATGTAGGAGAACCAATTCTTGATGAAGCTAATATGAAATTTACAGCTCTGCCCATTACATATCAGAGTATCTGGAAACTTTATAAAGAACAAATGGCAGCATTCTGGAAAGAAGAAGAAGTTGATTTGTCAAATGATTATGATGATTTTTTAACATTAAATTCTGATGAACAATATTTTATTGAAATGATTCTAGCTTTTTTTGCAGCTCAAGATGGAATAGTTAACATGAATTTAAGTGAAAGATTCATTAATGAAGTTAAAATAACAGAGATTATTTACACATATCAATGGCAAGCTATGATGGAAAATATACATAGCACAATGTATGCATTGATGTTGGAAAATATTGTTAAAGATAAATCAAGACGAGAATTTCTATTTGATGCTATCAAAAATATTCCATCTGTCAAAGCTATGGCTGATTGGGCTTTTCGATGGATCGATAGTCAATTAAGTTTTGCACATCGATTAATTGCATTTGCAATCGTTGAAGGAATCTTTTTTAGCGGTGCATTTGCAGCAATTTATTGGATCAAAGGATACAAAAATAAAAACAGAGATATGGCAAAAGGTAGACCATTCATGGACGGATTAAATAAATCTAATAAATTTATCCAAAGAGATGAAGCAATGCATTGTAGATTTGCATGTCTCGTTTATTCATTACTCAAAAAGAAATTGCCAGAAATAGAAGTAAAAGAATTAATTGATGAAGGTGTTAAGTTATCTCAAGATTTCATGACAAATGCATTGCGTATTAATCTCATCGGTATGAATTCAGAAATGATGTGTGAATATCTTGAATATATTGGAGATATTCTTTTAGTTATGCTTGGTTATACTAAAAAATATAACAAAAAGAATCCATTCAAATTTATGGAAAATATTGGATTGAGTGAGAAAACAAATTTCTTTGAAACAAGACCACATGAATATCAAGATGCATTTGTTATGAATACAGGGAATAAAAGTAATATTGTTATTAATGAAGAAGATTTTTAAGTGTATAAAGATATAATTATTTTATCCACTCAAATTTTGGTTCAATATGTCTTGAACTGCTAGATTTTACAAACATATTTCTCATATGATTGTAATCAGGAGTCTCGTCAAATTTTAGTTTTCGACAATATTTAATATAATTTTTAAAACAACTAGGTAAATCTTCACACAAATTTTCTAAACTAGTACACATCTTCGAATCACCAATTGTTTCTATTTGTTTATATTTTCTTTTCTTTTTTATTCCTTGCCAAGGCAAAGAACCCTTTAAAAAATATACTAACATATAACCAACAGATTCTAAATCATCTCTTCTTGACGGCTCAAATCCCATATGCATATTTACACTTGCATATCTAGCTGTTCCAATTAATGATCTTCCATTTTTCATTTTAATATGACTATTATCTTCAATGTATTTTTTTGATAATCCAAAATCCATCATGTAAATTTGACCCATGTTTTCATCTCTGCCAATAAGAAAATTATTTGGTTTAATATCCCTATGAATATAACCAGATGTATGTAATTTTTCTAATAAAGTAATTATTTGAATAGCAATTAGATAAACTGTATTCGATTTAAATCTTCTATGTTCCTTATTAAATAAATCTTCTAAACTAGGACCTAGAAGTTGCATAACCAAAATATTATAATCATCTGATTGTAAATAATCATAAATCTTTGGTAATCCAGTATTAAATTTGTTATCATGAAGATGTTTATAAATTTTATATTCATTATATACTCTTTGAACTTTTTTTTTTTCTTCCACTTTAACAGCCACATATCCCCCTCCCTTATATTGAGCTAAATATACTTCTCCAAATGATCCAGAACCTAATTGTTCAATTATTAAATAATCATTCAATAGTTTTCTTTTTTCACCTTTATCCAATTTCATATTTAAACCCATATAGTATATATTAGAACTATATTTTTTTATATCATTAATTTCTTGAACTATAATATAGAATGGACTTCTATTACAATAAGCATCCAATTTTAATTGGTCCAATAATGAAAACAACAGTATGTAAAATAATAAAAACACCACAATCAAATTACACTATCAGTGATAAAATATCAATGTTTCTATCTGATTTTTATAATGAATATATCAATAACAATAAAGCATTAGTGATATTAATGTTGGTATTTATTGGATTTCTTATTTACAGATATTATAATAAAAAAGAATCATTCGAAACTGAGAAAAAAATACCAGTGACAAATGATCCTATTAGTCAAAGAGATAGTAGTTTACTTAAAGAATTTGAAGAATATCAGATAAAACATCTTGAGTATGATAATCCTCCATCAATGAATCCATTATATCCTCCAGATGAACAAAATAAAAATGACGTTATTCATTATCCTCCAGATAAACTTCCTATTAGACTTGATGCTGATAATATTACAATGAGAAGAAATATATATCCAAATCCACCACCATTTGAAAAATTAAATTCACCAAAAGATTATAATTACAATAGTATCTATAAAAATGATGATAGAACTTTTTATTCAGGAACAAATGATACATATGTAAATGCACAAAACACTCCAATTAAAAATCCATATAATTGGTCAAATGAATTTAATACAAATACAGGCGATTTTGTAAGTCCAATGACTCAAAAAAATATGCAAATCTTACAAGAATATTATAATCAACATGATGTTGAACAGCAAAAATTATTAAATTCTTTACAATTTGGAAGACAATATACTGCAGGCATTATTGATCCACCATTTTCAAACGAAATTTAAAATATCATCTATTATTATAATGAAACTTGTACCTATATATTTCTTTTTAGTGTTGTGTTTGGGATTTATGGTTTTATATACATTTAAAAATAAACAATATTATATAGAAAAGAAGAAAGTTACTTGTGAAGGAGATTCGTGTTTCAAAAAATAATCTCTAAATATATTATAATGAATGATAATTATGATATATTATTCTCAGTTATGTTAGGATGTATAATAGTATTTTTATTTTGGCTAACATTAAATCCTAAATATATTATCATTAAAAATCACAATAAGTGAATAAATCCATTTGATTTATCATCAGGAATTATTTTTAATATTCTGAAGATGTCCCTAACTACTTTATGTTTAATTTCACTATCCCTACCATCATGTGTGTTCAAATTTGGCCCAATATTAACTTCCATAACTTTTGGATTAAGTTTATCATCAACAGCAATATCGACACCAAATAATTGAAATGTTAAATTATTTTTTAAGATGTTTCCTTTACATAATTTATAATCAACCGATTTAACAATTTTAACTAATAATTCATTAATACGATCAAATATTAATTTACTTAATTTTTGATTATTATTTATCACTTCTTTTTCAGCTAATGTTAATTCTCTATTATGATCATCTAAATAATTTCTAAAATCTTGATGAGTTAATGGATTAACTTTATATATCCATCTCTCAATATAACCGGTTGTTATATTTGGTGCTGTTTCATTTGAGTCTTTCTTAAATGGTACTTTTGTATAATACATAAATCCATCATTATGAACATATGCACTAATTTCACCATTTTGACAAACTAATAATAAATAAAATCTCATATTCGTTTTTCTTCCTCTAATTAAATATGGATCCATTAGCAATTCTTGAACAATAACATAACTATTATTATATCCTTTCAATATTTCATCTTTATTATTTGTAATTTTGAGGCCCTCTTGCCTTTGAATGTTCTTTTTCATAATATAAAGCTTAGTTCTATCATATTCTTTTTGAAATAAATTTATATCATCTGGATCATATAAAACATAACTTATTGGTGCCATTGTTATTGCTTCTTTTCTCCCATATTTTTTAACTAAATTTTTCCAAAGATCACTTTTACTGGCAATGTCATTGGTATTTGTAATCATAAATATTCTTTGATTTTTATTTGATGCATTAATTTTTTTTATTTCTTCTTCAGATTCATCATAAGTACAAGGGAAATATAAAACCCAATCATTATTATTTTGTTTAATATCGTATTCTTTGAGAATATCAAGATAAACTTTTGTCATTTGATAACCACATGATTTATCAGTACTCCATGTAATTTTATTAATTGGTTTACTTATATTAACCATGTGTTCAGTAGGTTTATAATTATATATTGTAAAAACAAGAATCAGTATTATAATTAAATTTATCAGTACATTTATCATATATATAATCTTAGAAAAATTAATTTATATGGTATAATATATATGTCTCTAAACAATATATTACTTATTTCCATTGTTTTGGTAGTTGTTTTATGGATTATGTCAACAAAAGAAAATTTTGATAATACAATACATCCACATATTGGCGAGAGCCCTAAAATTCCAGAAATACCTACAATACCATCAAGTCAAAAAACAAATTGCCCAATTCAAAAATCTGATCTCCAGACTGAATATTATATTAGAAAAAATCTTATCAATCCAAGTTTTTGCCCAAGACCCGTCAAATCAATAAAACAATTCAATAAAGATTTTTTTGATTTCCGTGATAAATTTACAAATGAAAATAGTTCAAATAGACCTGACAGTGTTGACAAAGTACTTAATCTATATTTAAGTGGGGATCTTGGTCAAGCTAGAGAAATGGGACAAAATATGAAAATAAAAGATTTATTTGATCATGTCACTGATTGTGGTCCAAATCTTTATGAAAGACAATGTGTCAGACTTCCAGATTTTGATAATACAATGCATGATGATTATAACGCAAACATTGTCACCGGCATGTCAACAACAAGAGATAATTGGGAATATCCAGGTGAACGACCAATTAATGGCGGATCACTTGAATATGGCATTTATCCACATGATCAAGAATATCTCAGACAAATGCCGGCTCTGCAAAATTTGAAATAAATATCATATAAAGATATATTACTATATATCCTTAACAATTAGCAATATGAACAACAATTTTAAAAGAAACAACAACAATTCAAATTCAAACTCAAATTTCAATTCAAATTATAAAAGAAAAGTAAATTATAATCCGCATAGATTTCAGAATAAAAATCAACATCATAACAATAGACACCAAAAACCAAATAATGAAACAGTTGATGATGGAACTAAAAAATTATTAATTAATTATATTTATAATACTATTATTTTGTCGAATTATAAATACAAGTTAATTGAATTTGATCATGATTTGCCTATGCTCAAAGAAAGAACATATTACGTATCTCCAAATTATAATGGAATACATAGTTTATTAATTTTTATTAAAATAAATGATAAATATATTTCAGCAATTATTGATAGAAAAACATTAACTTACAATATTAGCCAAATTAATTATGATAAAGTTAAAATTATTCCAGTTTCGATAAGGTTAGATGAAGAAGTATATAATGGTACAATCATTGATGGTGTTTTATTGTATAATAATGTTGACAATATGAAAAATTTTGTTGTTAATGATATTTATTATCTCAGAGGAAAAGAAATATCATCCGATAAAATAACAAACAAAATATTAAATTTTACTACATATATTGAAACAGTGAAGCAAGATAGTAATTTAGAAAATTTAATATTGATAGTTAATAAATTATATTCATTGAAAGATATTCAACAACTTGTCAATGTATATATTCCTAAATCAAAATATGGCAAATCTATTAAAGGAATATCTTTTTATCCAGAATATTCTGGTACTAAACTTATATATTTATATAATAATTGTGCTCAAGAGAATTCACAAGAAGTTGTTAAAAAAATACCACAACAAGAACAACAAAATAAAATAGAAATCAGAAAAACAAACATTGTAACATCAAATGAATCTCTCATTGCTGTATTTAAAATGAAAAAAACAGATATAGTTGATGTTTATAATTTATATCTTGGTGAAAAATTCCAAGAAAATGGAAAATTATTATTTAAATATAAAAAAGTAGGCATTGCATATATTCCAACAAAAGAATGTAGTTATTTCTGTAAAGATGCTTTTTCAAAAATGGAATGTGACAGCTTATTATTTAAATGTAAATATGACCAAGAAAAGTCTAGATGGATTCCATTTGATTTGGCATCTGATAGAAAAAGATCTGATTTAATTACGGATGTTCCACATTAAAAAAAAACAACAATAATTGATATATTATCACCTGATCCTTTCTTATATGCATATTCAGCTAATTTTTTTGCAATATTAACTTCTTTATTTATTCTTGTTTTTGTATCTTTAGAATAACAATTTAATAATACAAAGTTTACGGCATCTGAATTAGACAGAGTTTCTAACATACCATCACAACAAATTATTATAAATTTATCTGATTTATCTAATTTATACTTAAATAAATCAGGCAAATGAGTCACATATGGGGTAGCATCAAGATCTCCAAAGGCTCTTGACACAGATAAATCTTTTATTCGCCAATCATATTGATCAAACTCAATTTTTCCCCCCAATTGAGTAATTCTATAATATTCTTCTGGCCAATTAGGTTTATGATCTTTTGTTAATGGCATTGCAAAATTATCTCTACAAAGAATGCATCTACTATCCCCTGTATTCATTATATTTAAGTATTGACCATCATTAGTTTTAAAATGTGAAACAACCAATCCTGTCGAACCAGTATTTTTTGCGTATGGTGTATTTTTTAATTCATTCTGAATTGTATTATATACATTAACAACATATTCTTTATGTAATGGGTATTGTACTTTAGGATTAATAAAATATTTTGGTAATGTTGCCTTTAAAAATTCAGAAACTTCTTTACCACCATGACCATCAAAAACAGCAAAAAAGTTAATATCTTTTAATTTTTTATTTTGCCCATCATTGTTTAATATTACAACATGTGTATCTTCATTTTGTTTCCGGGCCCCTTTTAGACTATATATATGCGCATTCATTATTATATATCTTATAGTAATAAAATATATAATATTTTTAACTGTTATAAATTAAAGTTTTTCAAATGACGAAATTCCATCAAGTACTTTGCCACGACCAATTATAGACATATTTTTATCTGTCATTTGACTAATTGTTATATAATCGCCTATTTCTAAACACATTGGATTTTCAAGTAAACTAATTTCCATTTTATTTTTTCTTATTTTAATAACTTTTCCTTTTGTATTATTTGAATTACAATTAATCATAATTATTTCATTTGTATTTAATGTTTTGTCTAATAGTATAAACTCTATAAATATTGTTTCAAATACTTTTAATTTAGCTTGATTTTCACCAAAAAAAGTTACTATATTGCCAACTAATCCATCTTTGACTGTCAACCCGGGATCAATATCTAACTGAATCCCAATTAAACCACCAGGTATGGCATATTCAAGATTATTTTTTTCTGAATTTATTGAAATTACTTTTGATGTAATTGGGGTATATGTCCATTTAGTTTCTTTATCAGAATCTTCATTTGGTAATACTAGGCCAGGATAAACTGTAACATATGAATTTTTCATTACTTTTCCTCTTAATATTGTTCCTCCAATAACACCACCTTGTAAATCTTCAATATTGATTTCTTGTTTATTAACATTGAAAGATCTTACAACTATCATTTTTAATGAAGATTCTATATCACGAGATGGTTCTGGAATATGTTCACAGATATATTGACAAAGAACATCAACATTTATCCCATAATTTGCCACAATTGGAACTATTAGAGAATCCTTTGTAACTTCTATTTCTTGTAAATAATTCTGTAATTTTTTTATTTTTTCTAATCCAATATCTTTTTTTACTAAATCCATCTTGTTCATGCATACAATTTTGTTTTTTAATCCAACCAAATTTGTTGCTATCAAATGTTCCTTAGTTTGTAATGCTATTTCAGAATTAGCCGCCGACTCAACTAAAATTGAATAATCCATCACAGATGATCCATTCAGCATTGTAGCCATAAGGGCAGAGTGTCCAGGATTGTCGACAATGCTAATGTGCTTCATTAATATCATTTTCTGATCACAAAATTTACAATTAAGATTATATATCTCACTTTGACATGATTGATAGCAATCTGGAGGATCACACTCTAAACATTTATAAATTTTGGCATTGGCATAACCCAACTTAATAGTAATGTTCCTCTCTTTTTCACTTGCATATTTTTGCGTTTTTATCCCAGTTAATTTTTCAGTAATTGAGCTCTTACCATTACTGACTGAGCCAATCATCCCAATATTTATTGTTGGCTGATTTTCCATTTTATAATATATAATATGAAATATGAAATTAATGTTTAAGTATTAAATAGTAATATCAAATTTTTATTATTGTATAAAAAAATTTTTTATATACTCATATTATATTATTATGAGTTGGTTTGATTGGATTTTACCATATGATACTTTACCTCTCGTACAATTTCAAGTGTTTACAAAACAAGGTGAAATAATGACTCTTTATTTCAAAGATACATCAGAAGGAACCCCAACTCAATGGAGTTGGGATTTTGGTGATGGTACTCCATCTAGTAGTGATCAAAATCCATCTCACACATATGTAAAACCAGGAACATATGTTATTCATTTGATCGCAACATATGCTGATGGTTATTCAAATTCAGCATCAAGTACGCCGGTAGTTGTACCTCAAGCTGCCCCACCTCAAGCTGCCCCACCTCAAGTTGCCCCACCTCAAGCTGCCCCACCTCAAGTTGCCCCACCTCAAGTTGCCCCACCTCAAGTTGCCCCACCTCAAGTTACCCCACCTGAAGCTGCCCCACCTGAAGCTGTCCAACATCCATTAGTTTGTCCATTTGGATGTAGACCATTTGGATCTTCCCCGGTAACTCTTCCCCCAGGAACTGTTTTACCAAAAGATATTGTTTGTCCATTTGGATGTGAAGCAGTAGAAGGATTTGGAAATAAAAACCAATATTGGTTATTAGTTCTCATATTATTAATAATTACTATTGTTATTTGTGTTTATGTAAAATATTATCTTAAAAAATAAAATTATATTAAAGCTCACCTAAACGATTTTCAAGTTCTTTAATTTTATTTAATAAGCTCAATGCATTAACTCTCATAAATTCGCATTCTTTTTCCTTTTTATGTATTTTTAACTGATGTTCATTTAGTTCTATTTTTTTTTTAATCAAATATTCTTTTGCTGATTTGATTAATTCTCTTTCATTGATTAATTTTAATTTCTCAGTACTTAAATCCACTAATTCTTGGTAGCTCTTTTCTTGGGATTTTAATTTATTCAATTCGCCAAAGCATTCATCAACTTTCTTTTTAATTTCTTTTGCTCTGTCTAATTTGGATTGTATTTGATGTCTATGTTCATTTTTAAGTTCCTCTATTAATTTTTGGTATTGACCAGATTTTTCATTATTTATTCTTGTTGCCATAACTGATTCTATTTTTTGATTTGTGAATTCTCTTATTGTTTCAGAGTATTCTTTGAAATTTTCTCTAATAAACTTACTTAAATAAAACTTTGGCACATCCTTTGTGCCTTTTTTTTGAGATATTTTTATTGCTTCCATAATAGTCACTAGTGCTAAATTCACAAGGCCAAATGATCTTATTGGTTTATCCATTGGTAATTGTTTGATTGCTTCATAAAATGCTACCGTCAATCCACCATGACTTCCTTCACCTTTTGATGTTGCATGCAAAAGAATAGTTGATTTATTAGTAATATTATTATAATCCGGTTCATTTGGTGAAGTTCTTAGTACGCGACAAGCATCAAAAATACACATTAATCTTGTATATTTGCTAAATTTTCCTAGTATTTCCATTAATGCAATTTTTTTATCGTCGTTAGTATTAATTCCTTCAAAATTATCAGATATTGAGCGATAACCATGACCGGAATAATGGAATATGATTGTATCAACATCTGGATTTTTTGTTTTATCACCATATAATTCGACTTCTCTATCGATATTTTTTAATAATTCTTCTCTACCATTATTTTCAAAGACATGGACACGTACATTAAAAACTTTATCAAGTGCTCGCATTAATTTTATATCAAAATAAACGGCTGAAAGTTCATCCGTTGTTCCTTTATATGTATTGCAAGCGGAAATAATCAATAAATTTGGTATATTTCTATTCATATATATATAATTTATAGAAAATTATTTTACTATAGATTTTGGAAAAGAATTAATGAGTATCTGCGCGGCTGCATAACAACAGAGTACAACTACGTTGAATTTATGATATATCGTAGTAGAATCGTGTTGATATATTACATCGTAACACATATAGAATAGTTCAATTCTATAAATTTGCGCAGTTATACAACAACATGTTTTTTATTGTGTGGAATAAAATAAATAAGTTATAACACAACGAATTCATGTTGTAATGCAGCTGCGAACATGTATAAAATGAATTATTTTATAATCAAAAAAGAATAATAGAATAATTTTTCTGCAGTGTAATAATTAAATAATATTAAAATTTCATTGGATGTGGATTTTTATACTTGCAATGATTTCATAACTATCATCAACCATATATTTAATATCATAAATTCCAGGATCTAATGGCCATTTGTCTTTATCCAAAGTGGTTTTACTGAATGTATGACTTCCATTAATTTCAGATTGAGTACTATGCCAATAATGCATATCTTCAGTCTTTGGAGCATCCTCCTTCTGAATAATTATCCAATCAAATCTATTTCCTGGACCATATTCCCAATAAACTGTTATTGGTTCACCAATATTGTATATTTTTTTATTTGTTTTTAATTCGACTTTTGCATTTTTTGGTTTGATTATCAATGGTGTTTCTGATAATGATTTATTTTTATTATTTAAAAGAACAATATTGTAATTGCCTTCTTTTAATTCTAGTGAAATTTCTATTTCGCCATATAATTTATTTGTTAACATTATTTCTTTTACATTTTGATTTGAATTATTATTTCGTATAGCTATTATATTTCCATAATTATTTTTTGATGTATAATATTTTATTTTGATCTTATTCCCAACTTCAATCATTCTATGATTAACAGCAACATAAATAGGTGATCTGGCTAATTTAACAGAACAATCTAAAACTATTGCTCTATGATCACTTGGCCATGGGCTAATATCTTTTTCACCAATAATTTGAAATCTTTCAGGTTTAACTGGTCCTCCAATATAAATAAAATCAATACGATCATGCTTATCATTTGGACCTGGATTCCAATCATCTTTTACTTTTGGTCTATCGGCCCACCATGTATATCCATGATTTTCATTTGCATCTGAGTATATTTCTCTATATGAATCTTTGAAACCAAGTTTTTCTAAAGTTAAACTAATAGGCCATATAAAACATTTTTCTTCTGTCTCTTTACAATCCAAATGAGATGGAGAATTAAAATCCCCAGCCAAAAATATAGGAATATTTTCATTCATTAACTTTGGTAATGTTTTTATTTGTCTTTGAAGAGCATATAATCTTAAACTTTTCTCTAATTTTGTTACTTTTCTATATGATTCTCCCTTATGTAATTCTTCTGGACCATAAGGATCAGATGGTAAATGAACATTGCTAACAGCTATTACTTTATTTGGCTCCATTTCAATAAGAACATAAATACCATATGCATCGCCAGGATTAATAATTGGATAATGTGACATAATTTGTGTTCTATTATCATAATATGGATAACCAGACTCTTTTGCAATTTTATGCATATTTCCATTTGCCTCTTCAATAGCCACTACATCTGCATCAGTTGATTTAATAATCTTAATTACTTTTGAAAAATCTATCAATGTACCACCATTCTCAATATTAAATTGCATAAATTTTATCCTATTTCTTTTATTAGCTCCCCCTAATTGATTATAGTATTCAATTGATTCATTATTATATAATATATAAAGAAGACAAACAACTATTATTACTGCAATATAGGTTTTATAGTTTTTAAAATATTCCATTGTTGTGTTATAATGCCATAAAAGTAAATAGATGATTATCAAAATAATTATTAATAAAACTAAATATATTATGTATTTAGACATAGTATATTATATCTTCTATAAAATAATTTTATTGTAATGATGATTTAACATTCAATCTTGATAAAATTTCTTTAACTGTGTCTTTATCAAGAGGCTTGAATGGTAAATCGTAATTTGAGTTATTTAAGATAATTGTACTATTATTATTTAGTAGATTGTCTTGATTTATAAAATTAAATAATTTCAAGAGTTTTTGAGCTGTATTTGGAATAAATGGTAAAAGCAATTTAATGAGATGATAGCAAATCATATTAGCAGATCCTAATATATGACTTAATTTTTCCTTATTTTCAACTAAATTTTTAGCCAAATACCATGGTGTTTGCATTTGTAAATACTGATTGCCATAAGTTCCCAAATTAATACATTGATTGACAGCCTTAATAAACCTAAATTCTTCAAATTGTTGATTATATTCACTGATATATTCCGACACTTTTATAACATACTCATTTGGAACATATTCACATTGACCATTGAGATATTTAAATGTCATTGATACACATCTATTAATATAATTTCCAATATTATTGACTAAATCACTATTGCATGTTGAAATAAATTCATTCCAGTCAAATGATGTATCATGTGATTCTGGTCTAATTTTTAATAAATAAAATCTCCAATAGTCTTCAGTAATCCCTAATTCATGACTAATGTTTGCAACTTGATCACCAAATATACCAATATTATTACTTTTTGAAAATTTCTGACCTTCATAATTCAAATAATCTGTTGTACATAATTTATTTGGTTTTGGTAAAGATAAACCGCTCCCTAATATTGATCCAGGGAAAAATATTGTATGAAAAGCAATATTGTCTTTTCCCATGGCTAATACCCATTCAATATTACCATCATCCTCTAACCATTCTTTATAATTATGATTTTCCAATCCTCTCTTAATAATTGAATAATAACCAAAAGGCGCATCAAACCAGACATAAAAGACTTTATTTTTAGGATTATTATTATAAATTGGAACAGGCGTTCCCCATTTCAAGTCTCTAGTAATACATCTTGGTTCTAACTTATTGTCTAACCATGTCTTTGTAATAGAAATAGCATTATCATTTAATTTAACTTTTTTGCTATCAAAAATATATTCTTTTATTTTTGACTCTAATATATCTAAGTTTAAATATAAATGATCAGTTTCTTTCAAATAAGGAGTTGTTTTACACATATAACAATATGGATTAATTAATTTCTCAACATCTATCATTTTTTGACAACTGTCACATTGATCACCATTTGTAATATTATTTTTCCCATTACAATCTAAATGGTAGCATATTCCTTTTAAATATCTATCTGCTAAAAATTTTTCACATTTTGGACAATACATTTGAGTAATTGTTTTTTCACTAATATATCCGTTTTTATATAATTCAAGAAATATTTCATGTGTTATTTCTGTTTGTTCTAATGTATTTGTTTGCCCCCAAACATCAAACTGAATATTAAACCAATCATAAACTTGTTTATGTAAAATACTGTATTTATGACATATTTCTTCACAGCTTAATTTTTCTTGTTCGGCTTTAACTTCAGTTGTTGTCCCATAGCAATCAGTTCCACAAACATATAAAACATTTGCTCCTTGTAATCTTTTAAATCTAGAGTACACATCGGCGCTTAAAGTTGATCCAATAATATTGCCTAAATGTGGAATATTATTACAATAAGGCAATGCTGATGTAACTAAAATTCGTTTGGACATTTTATTGATTATATGATAAACAATAATATAAATTGATTTTTTATATCAGTTTTACACCTATTCCCAGGTCCATTTAGACTTTATAATGTACAATAAGTCATAATATAGGGGAGAGATGGTAGATGCAGTTAATAATAAATCATTTTTTGGTCTTGAATTTTTTATGATAAACGAATATTTACACTTTATTTATGTCAATTACTGGTGGATTACTTCTATTTTCTTCCTCCCCCATCAACACCCTGCGATCAAAAAGCATCTCTTTGATTTCTGCAATGTACGCGGCGCTCGGATCGTTGAGACCTGGGTGTTCTGGACATGGGTAGTTCTGATTAATCACGAAAGTCCAAACTGGATAATTCGGGGGTGCCCATTGCTTGTCTCCTGTCTTCTGCTTGTACACCATATTCCTTCTTGGATCCTGCTGATGATAGATCTTCTTCAAGTGATACTTGCCGAGGTGGAGAGCCTCTGTTTTACAAAAAGCTTTCATGTTAAATTCATAACGATTGTCTGGTAAATATCCCACGTAAAATTTTCCATCTATGTGGACGCATTGCAACATCAACCCGTTGACCTCGCCGCCAGTGCGAGGAATAATTGTTGCGACAGCTCCGCCACGGTTGTCTGACCACTTCGAAAAAGCACGCACGTATCCATAAAGTGTCGCGGCCCAGGTGTTCCTGATGATGTTGTCTCTTGAAATTCTAAGTCTCTTCACGAGTTCTGAAATGCGAAGAGACCCATAGATGAAAAGGTTGAAATACGTAGGGAGGTTCACAATGCCCCCAAGGGTGGTAATGGTATCTGGATTGGTATGCTGATCCATCCTCAGGTGTTTATTATAATATAATATAATATAATTTTCAAGTACTTATAAATTCAATTTTCCTATTAAACTTTCATAATTAAATCCATATATTAAAAACACTATACCTAACTAATTATGATAACTCAGAAATCAAAATTTATATTTTATTATAATATTTAACAAAAAAAATTACTTTTCAATATCTTATAAAACAGCATCATATTTGCTATTCCCTACCTATAGAACGTTATATTTTGTATTAGAATTTGTAAGTTTCACTATAACTATTTTATTACACTCATTCCAAATAAATCCTGAAATAAGTATAATTGTCATAATGTATAAAATTAAGAAATAAAAATAAATATACTAATAAAATATTTATTTTAATAATAGTAAATTAAGAATTAATTTTACACCCATTCCGGAATTCACTTAGACTATTGACCGATCAAAAAGTCACAGTTGTAGGGGAGTGTAAAGTTTGGTTTTGGAGTTTATGAGCGTCTACCTTATTAGCATAAGACCGTCGATGAAACCTCCAGGATTGTCGATTATTAAACCATTTAATCTTTATTATTAAAACCGTTTATAATTCACCCTTTTG